>ENA-OUQP01000428-OUQP01000428.1-human-gut-metagenome-genome-assembly--contig:-NODE-428-length-39858-cov-4.976409_pt1 | contig 39858 bp, 40 predicted proteins | sample MGYA00237951_ERZ548836 | MGnify/ENA primary metagenome ERZ548836 (study PRJEB26490, sample SAMN05194702) | human gut metagenome | biome: terrestrial biome; feature: human-associated habitat; material...
TTGTATCATTTGACCACTGATACAAGTATAAAGGTTGACAGTCAATAAGTCAATGGTGGAGATTAGCAAATCTCTTGATGGAACTTTGGAGAAGGCCATTTCCGCATCTTCCTATCTTAAAAAGATGCCTAGTGTTGTACAAGATCTCATGTTACTTGGGGATTTCAAACTAGGAAAAGCGCAAAGAGTAACTACTCAAAAACTTAATATTACTACAGGCCAGGCAGATGATCCTGCTATCCAAAATCTTGCTGCTCAACTTGCTGACCTTGATAAATCTCAGCAAAATGCAGTTTTCAAAATGTCTGATTTGAGTGACGCTGCACAAACTGCAACTCGTTCCCTGTTGGCAGAAACCGCTGCGGGTGACAGCCTAAGCTCTTCTTTGATTGAAAATGCTCTAAAGTCAAATGAATTTTCTGATGTTCAGGCAAAACAAGTTCTTGAAGCTGCTAAACTTGTTGATGCTCAAGGTAACTACCTCGTTGTAAGCAAAGAAACGGCACAACAGAATCTCGAGAGCGCTTTAAGACAAAAGGATTTCACGGAAGCTGTTAAGAACACAAAGCAAACTGAGCAACAGTTGGCATCAACTATTATAGCTACTGTCTTAGGACAGCAGGCCCAAACTGGTGCTACTTGGCTTGAGACATTTGCCGTAGATGCTCTTGCTGGTGCTCTCGCTATTGCAAAACAAGCGGCTATCGGACTCGGTATTGGTTTCCTTACCTGGGTCGGTTCTAATATAGTCAATTACATTTTGAACCTCAAATCCGCCTCCGAACAGCTTGTTGACGCAATGAACGATTCTCACGATGCAGCAGATCAGGCCGCTCAAGACGTTGAAGATATTCAGTCTAAGATTGATGACTTAAATAAATCCGTAAAGGCAGCCGGTGCTGATAAAATCGAAGATATTGTCGATCCAGCTGAGCGCGAGCGTCTTCAGGCTATCAACGATATGCTTGAAGCACAGCTGGAACTGAAGAAGCAGATTTCAAAAGACGCTGATGATAAGGCGAACACAGATACTAGCGCTGTTGTGAATGATAAATCAGAAAATAGTATCGTTAAATCTAGTACGCAACCACAAGTGTCTTATGATTCTAATGGTAATCCTATTACGATATTCTCTCCGACACCAGATAAAGTTACCAAGACTGAATCTCTCCAGGAGTATACAGCAGCACTCGAAGATACTACTCAAAAACGTCGTGATCTTCAGGTCGAACTTGACCAAATTGAAGCCTCTAGCGGAAAAGATTCTAAAGAGTATGCAAATAAAAAGAAAGAACTCGATGCTCTGAATGAAACTTTTGAATCCCAGAAAACCAAGGTCGAAGAATTGTCCACTGCTGTTTCCGAGCAGATGGGCAATTACAAGACAGATGCCGACAGTTTCGCCAAGTACAAAGATGAATATGTTGCCGGCACGAACGCAATGACCGCAGCCACTAAGGCTCTTGCAAATGCACAAGACGATACTAGTGTTGATACGACCAATGTTGATATCTTTGCAGAAAAAGTTAGTGCAGTCAAAGCTTCCATGTCTCGTCGTGGTACAAATGATTCTAAAGGCAATTCTTATGTCGGCGCTGTTAATGAATTTAGCGGCATGACTGGCGATGCCGTCTTAAATATCGATGCTGATACCGAACATCAAACGGAAGCGGAATCGAACGCACTAAAAATTCTACACGAGACAGCTGATAAAGCACATATCTCTTTTGGAGATTTGATTGGTGTATTTGAGCAATTTGGTTTTCTTCAGGTAAGTAATGCTGAGGCAGCTAACAACTATGCGTCTCAGCTTGAAGAGACAATGGGCGTTATTGACAACATTCAGTCCGCTTATAAGAATTGCTCTACTGCAGTTGAAGAATACAACAAATATGGGTATTTGAGCATTGATTCTTTGCAGAGTTTACTTCAGATGGATGATGCATACCTCAATACCCTTGAGCTTGTCAATGGAAAACTTCAGGTCAACCAGAGCGCTTATGCCGATCTTTTGGCCACTCAATATGCAGAAGCTCAAATGGAAGCCATTTCTCAAGCGATATCAGAGCTAAATGCGATTGCAAAGAAAGATGCCGCAGAAAAAGCAGAGACATTCACAGAAGCAACTGAAGACGAAAAGAACAAACTTGAAGCTCTTGCTCCTGCATTAAAAAATGCCACAATTGGGACTGGAGAACTAGCTGGTGCCCTTGCTGCTGCCCGATCCGCTGAAAATGGAGACAATACAGAAGAGATTGAAGAGAAAATCTCTTCTGTTATGACGGCTTTAAATACCAGATTGTCTTTGATCAGCACTAATATGAATAACGCCATGAATAGTGCTAGTGGTTTAAAAAATCAACTGAATGGATTTAGTGATTCCACAAATAATTCTTCTAAAGCTGCTCAAACTTTCCTTGACGCATGGTCTACTGTTACATCTGCAATGAAAGAGTTTAACGAACAAGGCTATCTGACAATGCAAACTGTTCAGAGCCTGACCGGCCTTGAGGATAAATATTCTTCGGTGCTTCAGAAGAACGATACAACGGGAAAACTTGAAATTCAGACAGCAAAATTCAAAGAATTGATGGAAGCAGAATTAAAAGATGCTAAAATCAAAGGTGATAATGCGAGCGCAACTCAGTATAACAAGATTCTTAAGTGGACAAACCGTAACATCAAGGATCAGACTATGTCCTACTGGGATCTGGTTGCAGCAATTGAAGGTTATAGCGCTGCTCTCTCAGGGGCAAAAGAAATCACCGACGGTTTCAAAGACGCATAGGACAACGGTAAGACTGTCAAAGAAAAGACAGAAAAGAGCCGTACTGGTGCTCTGGATTATGAAGGCACTGAAGCTCAAAGTGCCGCACTGCAATCCATTAAAAAGTATAGTAAATATGATCCGGATCTGATCAATAAAGCCTACAATAAAGATACTGGCAAGATTGATCTGAGCGGAGACGTGCTGAAAGATGCTGTTGTTAAATCTCTCGAAGCGCAAGCAGAAGCTGCCAGCTCTGAAGGTGGCGCTGCATCTAAAGCTATCGCCAAGAGTTACAAAATTGCAGCAAATAATATCAAGAACGACGTTATTTCTGTTCAGGACTATTTTGATGGACTCGGTTCTACGGTCGAAGAGTTCAGCTCCAAGATCGACGATATGCAGAGCGCATGGACCGATTTGAGCGATGTCGCAAACGAGTACAACACTTACGGCGGTTTAAGCATTGACAGTATTCAGAAACTACTTACAATGTCTCCCGAGTATCTGCAGTTCCTTAAATTGGAGGGCAACCAGCTTGTCTTTAATAAAGAAGCGATGCTGGCAAAAACCAAGGCCGACATTCTGGCAAAGGCTGCAGAACTCGAATTAAAAGAAGAAACCAAAGATCAGGCAGAGATTCTGCGTGCATTGGCGGACTCTCTTGACAAGGGCGCAGATTCGATGGAGGGCATGGGCAAATCGGCTGACAAGCTGAAGACTCTGATGTCCCAATTGAATACTGTTTTGAATTCTTTTATCGGCGTTTTTGATGACTTGAATGACAAACAGTCTAACGACCTCAAGATTCAGGGCGAAGCCTGGATCGATGTTATTGACAAACGGATTGATGCGCTTAATGAAGAAAATGATGCACAGGAGCGAGCAATCGAGCTGGCAAAGCTTCAGGACGAGTACGAGCGAGCAAAGGCCAATAAGACTGTCCATGTATATGGCGGCAGAGGTCAGGGCTTCGTATGGAAAGCAGATGAAAATGCTGTTCGTGAAGCCGGACAGAACCTATCTGACAAGCAGCGCGAGTATAAGAAGCAGGACGAAATCGACAAGCTGGAAAAACTCAAAGATAAAGTTCAGGAAACCAATAATCTTATTGGCACCAGCTGGGATGATTATCAGAAGAAGCTGAAATACACAGCCGAGTTCGAGGCCATGACCTTTGAGCAGATGGAAGGTCACTATGACGGTTTCAAGGGTAGTGTCCTTAACAATATGCAGGCCATTCAGGGCGCGACAAATGTCAAGAATGTTATCACTGATATTTCCAATCTGATCTCTACTTTGGAGACGCTGGCGAATGTCTTGAACCTCCTCAATGGTGGAAGTGGCGACGGTGGTGGAGTCTTTGGCTTTATCAACCAAATCAAGAACATGTTCACTGGCGAAAATGGTGACTTTGATCTTGGTGGCGGCTTTAAGAAGATGTTCGATGGAGCAGCCAAGATGGTTTCTGACGGTTGGAATTGGATCACTGGTAAGAACAGGGCTGGTTCTGCCGCACTAAAATCAGACACCACTGCGACATTGGATATCCTTGGCAACACAATAAAGGTGAATACCGGCGATATTCAGCGTGTCTCTGGTGGATTCTTTGAGAGACTGGTTGGTGCTGCGAAAGACAATCTTGGCAGTATTGGTAAGTTCTTCTCAGGTGCATAGACATCTATCTCTGAGAAAACCGGGTTGATGTTTACTGACATTGGCTCGTTCTTTACAGAAGGATTTGGTCTGCTGAACAGTCAGACAGGACTTGGTCTTGGTGGCATTGTTGATACCATCGGAAATATGTTTGGCCCAATTGCGGCTGGCGCACAGTCAATCGGTAGTGCCATCTCGTCTGGCGTTGTAAGCTTCTTCCCTTCTATCTTCGCCGGACTTGGTACTCTGGTGACGAGCGTTGGCAGTGCTATGGCCGCTATGATGCAAGCGATTGCTGCCGCTCTTTCTTCCATTCCTATTGCTGGTTGGATTGCTGCCGCTGCAGCTGTTGCAGGTGCAGTTGCTCTGATTGCTACGATTGCTTCAATAGCAAGTAATGTTTCCAGTACACAGGTTGATGAACCTACTCCCGCATTCCAAGCAAAGAAATATGCAAAGGGTACTCGTGGCGTTAAGAAGGGCCAGATTGCAAACGTTGATGAAAAGGGCGAAGAGCTGATTGTTCGTAACCCCGATCAGGGACGCATGACCTATCTTGAAAAGGGCGACGGTGTTATCCCTGCAAAGGAAACTGACAACCTGATGGCGATTGGTGCTAACCCCGAGGGCTGGCTGGCAAAAGGCTTGGCCGAAGCGACCGGTAGTGCTGCTGCCGGTGCCGGTATGAGTGCCCAAGGTCCAAATGCTCAATTGAGTGGTGCCGCAGCTGCCGCAGCCGCTGGTGTTGGCTCAATTTTCGAGAGCGAGTATGATGAGATCCTTGGTGATACAAACGAGTTCATGTCTGGACTCTCTGATATCTTCAAGAAGAGCGATAATCCGATCATCGCTGCCATTCAAAGCATGTTTTATTTTGTCAATAAGACTGCGTATCGTATGTCTACGGTTGGCAAGATCAACTCCTCTAAGACGGTGACTGAATCCACCAGCAACACAAAGAAAGCGGCTCAGAGTCAAATTTCGTCTATGACGAGCAACTTTGAGTCAAGCTGGAAGTCTGTGGCTGGCGAGCTCGGTCTGGATACAAAGGATATTGAAGCAACCAGCAAAAAGATGTCTGAAAAGATGAATGAGCTGGTGAACAATACCTTTGATGCACTGAATGAGAATACTGGTCTGAGCGCTGAACAGGTTGAAGATGTCACCAACACGATGTTTGATTCGTTGCAAAAGATTTATACCAGCGGATGGAACAGTCTTGCTTCTACTTCTGGCGATATGTCCGAGGAGATTGCTAAAAAGCTGAATGCGTCTTATAAGTCTTCTGTTGACAGTACAAATAAGGCCATGAACGAGATCTCCAAGGCGTTCGGTCATAGCTGGAACAAGGTTGGCGGCGGTGTTAAGACCTTGAGCACCAATGTTCAAAAGACAATGGAGCAGGCATGGGCTGACACCAGCAAAGACACCCAGAAGCTAATGTATGATATGCGTGCGTGCTTTGACAATAGTTGGAGCATGAACGAAGCTGGCGTAACTAATCTGGCAGAAATGACTCAGGGAACGGTGAAAGATGGTTATGCCGAGATTGATTCTTCGAGCTCTAATACATTTGGTGAGAATGGTCAGTTGAAAACGGATGCAGACAATTCGTGGAAGAATGTAGAACCTGGCGCTACGAATTTAGCAAACAATATGCAGTGGGTGATGGATCAGTCTTACAACGCCATCAAGGCCGGATGTACAGCTGCCGTTACATCGATCAAAAACGATTTGGCGACCACAGGTGATGCATTTGAAGCTGTCGCTACAAAGGCGGAGAAAGCAAAGCAAGAGACACAACAGCAACAACAAACTGCTCAACAGCCTGCTAAACAGAAAGGGGCTCTTGAGAATATTGCGGAAGGGGCCGGGCAGTTCATTAGAGGTGTTGGCCAAGGCATAGCCGATGTTGTTACAGCACCGTTTAAGTTCCTTGGCTCATTACTTGGTTTTGCAAGTGGCACAAAGGAAATAAAGAAGTCTAATTTTGCTAATGTCGATGAGCAGGGTCCTGAGATGCTGGTTCGTAAGCCGCAATCTGGGCGCTATACCTATCTTGAAACCGGCGACGGTGTTGTCCCAGCCGATATCACCTCTCGCCTGTTCGAGATGGGCGGCAATCCGGATGCATGGTTCCAGAAACAGATGTCAAAGTACGGTTCTCAACCGATTGTTCAGGGTGGCGGTGGAGATGTTACAACTTCGATTGGTGATATTATTATCACGAATCCTGTTGGCAGCTCTGACGCTCTGGCGAATGAAATCAAACAGAAGTTACCGACTAAGGTTGCTCAAATGCAAAGTAAGCGGTAAGTAATAGTCTTTACAGCCGATACCACTAGGATAGCCTAGCAGGTCGGCTTTTATTTTTGATTAGGAGGAATAGGATGGCAGATAAATCAGTAACTGACGTGCTGGCCGAGGTGGTGACTTCTGCCGCTGAACACGCCGTAAAGAATGCAAAATTTGACGTGTCCGCCTATGGAGTGATTACAGAAAAAGAAGACCAGCACTATAAAATCGCTGTATTCGGTGGCGAGTACGGCATTGTAACAAACCATGACTATATTGTAGGCCAAAAGGTTGTTGTAACTGCATTGCAGGGCAACTTTCGTAACCTGATCGTATCGGAGAGTAATACCAGCGTTGAAATTCTGACAGTGAAATCTCTGGTGACCGGTGTCGATAGCTTGAACGCCGAGTTTGAGTCAATGAAAGACAAATCCCAGCAGACAGAAGATACTGTTCAGGGTCAGCTGCGAAATACCATCAATACTTGGTACAGAAATGGTCATCCGCATACATACAACTACCCTGCTTCAGATTAGAAAACAGATGAAGAGAAAAAAGCACACATCAACGACATCTACTATGATAAAAGGACTGGTATTTGCTATCGCTGGGTATATGACCAGGATAAACAGCAATATTTCTGGATGGAGATCGTGGACGCCGGTGTTATCAATGCACTGTCGATGGCAACATCCGCACGAGATCTTGCAACAGAAAAAGTCCGTGTTTTTACTGACACACCGACTGCTCCATACGATGTGAATGATCTATGGATTTATGGCGGTATCGGTGGTGCATTGTATATTTGTATTACTGCAAGAGGTGAAACTGAAAAATGGACATTCAGCGACTGGGCTGTTGCGACAAAGTACACGGATGATACAACTGCAAATGCGGCAGTTAAACGGGTAGACGCTCTTGAAACAAAAGAAGCCAAGGATGTTGCCGACCTATGGCGCTCAATGAATGGCTTTAATGATAATATTGGCGGGTTTACAAATAGGGATTATATCGCTACTAAAAAGCAGGTGGGCGACAATACAAGTAATATTGAGCAAAATACTTCTGATATCTCTTTGTTAAGGACAGACCTCGATAAGGTAAAAACAGCTGAATCCAATCATTATCAGGATGTGACACGTAAGATTTCGGCTGCGAACTCAAATATCTCGACCTTAAAAACGAACGTATCAGATATCAATAAAACGATTTCTGGAATCACCGTTGACAATTTTCTGGCCGCATTGAATCTGGCCGTAAATACCAATGGTGAGCTTTGCTATATATCGAAGGAATAATTCGGAGGTGATAACTTGAAACCAATTCTATCTAAAATCGGCGCATTTGATGCCACAAAGGATCATACATTTCAGTTTGCCGCATACGCAGACATTGATATTATTGCTCTTATCGTCTTCGATACTCCGACGGGCAGTATTTTACAGGGTGATACGCTTTCAAAAGGTGTGTATAAGTTTGGCACATTCCCAGCTGGCGGCACTGGTCTGGCACGATATTTTACGATTCCAGCAGGCACGTTTGAGAACCGCAAAGATCCGTATTATATGATTATTCGCTGTCGGTTGAAGGGCACGAATCTGTTTTCTGAATATTCGGACAAGCTGCTGTTTTATTGCCACGAGGAACCGACAATCAAACTGAACGATCTGAGTTCTTCCGGCGTGACTACTATCCACTACCCTTCTTATTCCTTTGAATTCTCTTATAAGTACAAGGTTTCAGAGGGTGAAGCGGTAAATCGTTATGAATTCTGGCTTTATGATGCGAATCGCGAGCTGTTGAAGAAGTCAGTGAGCTACTATTACCGCGACTCATTGAAGGGTTTCCAGATCGATGGATTGGACAACCATACCCTGTACTATCTGAGGGCGACGGCAGAATCTGTTGGCGGCTATCAGCTGGACACTGGATTGCAGGCGTTCCGAACTGACTATCCAGAGTATGTGGATGACGTAGAATTCACCGTGCAGAATAATTATCGTATGGCTAATATCAGTATGCACGCACAGTATTTCCTGACACGGAGCAGTGGCGCAAATGCCTTGAGAATCAAGCGGCGCAAGAAAGGTGCGGCAATCTGGACTTCGCTTTATCAGGAAGAGATCGATCTGAACCATGTTATTATGAAGATGGGCTGGTCGAACCTGCACATCAATAAAACGACTGGTCAGCCGATGGGCAACTATAAGGCGGTGACTTCTGGTTATATCGACAAGGATCGAGTTCTTTCTTTCCAGTTCAAATCTGAAGACAAGGCATTTTGTCTGATTGCGTATACCGCTGACCGGAAATTCATCAAAGCATCAAGTGATTTTACATCGACTGATGAATTTAGGAGTTCCAGTGAGTATAAAGAGTGGTTCTCTGAGACCTTCCTGAGCAACATGAAATACTATCGTGTTGAGGTATCAGCAACAAAGAATCAGGATTTGGAGCCAAAAGACTTTAATGACTTTTATATGTACAGCGCTGACGATGGTTATGTGATGATTGATTATACCGATCTATACGCCATTGGCCGCAAGACCGACTATGAGTACGCCGTAGCTCCCGTTGCAAATGGCATTGAGCTTGGCTATGCGAAGGCCAGCGTTGTAAGTGACTTTGATGGTGCTGTGATCACTGACGGCAATAAGACCTATCATATTTTCCTTGAGCCGAAAGTCGACAGTGTTGAGAAGGTACGTTCTGCTACAGTTGTCGAGACGATGGGAAGCAAGTACCCGTATCTGTTTGCTGGCAGTGAAGCCAATTATTACAGCGGCCACTTCTCTGGTGTTGGCATCCGTTTTGATAACACAATGAAAGATTTTGATATCAATGGCGGCAATGCGTTCCGTGATGAACTGAGCGAGTGGCTGACCAACGGTAGTGCGAAGCTGTTGAAGATGTTTGATGGCCGCAGATGGCTAATGGGTGTCAATGGCAATGTGTCTATCTCCTGCTCTGATCACTACGACAAGGGCGTATTGGAGTTCGACTTTGTGGAGCTTGGTGACGCAGAGAGTGAGAGCGACATGTATAACAATGGGCTGAGTGATTATCAGCCGGGAGGCAGCGTATGACATATCTTCCGACTGACGCAGACCTGGCGCTATTGAACAATCATTCGTCTAATATTTACTGCCGCATTGATATGCTGAACAAAGATTTTATTACAATTGATAGTTTGGAAGGTCTTGTGATCGATGGCTCTATTTCTATCGACTCAGAATCTGACGTGCGGCGAACCTTTAATGTGACCCTGTATCTGGGTAAGAAGAGCGGCATTTCCAGCCTGACGGAAGAGGATTGGATCAGTAAAAATGTGCGTGTATTCATTGGTCTGTCAGGAAGAGGAATGTCGAGAATCAGTGCTTCAAAGAGTATTGACGAGATGATCAGGGAAAATGCGGATTATCAGCTCGCTGCGAAGAATTATGATGATTTGATTCAGGACATCACAAACAGAGGCTATGCAAAATACGGCAATATCGACAACCTGAATCGAGATGTGCTGGTGTGGACACGAGCCAATATCTCAAAGTATCATACGTTCTTTGACCAGATCAATGACGGCACGCCACCGGATGACCCAGCTGAAGCAGAGGAATGGTACACCAAACTTGGTGATTACTCTACAGTTTTGGGAAGTGATGACCCAATTTGTCAAGATGGACCTTATATCGCATTTACACCGATGCTGCAGACCAAAGACGGACTTGTACCGCTTGTGAAGGATGATATCTGGGCTTATCTGGGTGCTGTGGCAACAAAAGCGAAGTCAATGAGCGGCGGTCTCTCCCCTGCCAATATCCTTGAGGTAGATAAATCAGGCATCGATAGTTTCGTGTATGGCAATAAAATGCACGTCCATGGGATGATTGCTGCTGTTGAAGGTATGGTTCTGAACGGAGTTACGCTTGGCAAGGTAGATGTTTCTGCTATTGCCGGTTAGAGTGAGGACGAACTAAGGGAGACCTACGGAAAAACCAGTGTGTTTGCAGGACATTCCATGCACGACATTCAAGCGGAAGTGATCGACACAAAGACCGCGCTGAATGAGCTGTATAACGACCTGTTCCTTAGCTATTCCAATTCAGCTGACAGTTCTTATGTCAATGGTGTAAAAATCTATTGGTACAACGAGGGGTGCTATACATTTACATCCAATGGCTTTACATATAGCGCAACAGAAAATACTGTGCAGGCAAGCTGTGTTGACTTGGTTTCTCGCATCAACGGAGACCTGGGCGGACAGCTGGTTGGCGGCACACATCGTATTGAGAAAGGTACTCGTATCGGTGATGCCATCTGGGCGGTGCTGAGAGATGAGACGGAGTTCAAGAAATATTCTATCGACTATTGGAGCCGCACTGTTCCACACGACTTGGATTATGATACTGGCTCGACTGTTTGGGATATTCTCTCAGAATTGCGTGACCTATATTATCCGTTTGAGATGTATTCTGATGATGATGTGTTTGTATGCAAGGAAATTCCCAGTGTGTTTGACGACCCGCCTGTGCTTGACCCAGAAGTGTTCGAGAAGCTTGTGACAAACGATGGCGAATCGGCTACGGTGGATTATGCTGCTGTCCGAAACTGTGTTGAAGTGTTTGGCGCGACGATTGAAGCAGACGGAGCAGCCACTGTAAAAGGATGGTCTGGTACAAATAAGACACTCAACCTTGTGTTGGATGCGACCAAAACAACATTGACGAGTGAAACGAAAGTATCTTTTGTGGCTCCTGCAAATGTTGAGGCCGCTAAAACAGACAAAAACGGTAATGTTGTAAGCGGTGCAATGACGGTAGTGTTGACATTTACATGGAAGGAACCTAAAGACAAAGACGGCAATGAACAGGTTCACTCTGAGACAAAAACAAGTACACTGTATCGTTCTTTGACTGATGCTAACGGTTCAGATATTATTCAAGACCCCGGTTGTATTAAGGCAACGAAGTATTATGTGCTTCAGTGGAATCCGAATACTGGCCGCATTTACTTCCTCGGTCAACAGCAAAGTCATGCTATGGCAAAACTGGTGGACGAAATCCCAGCCGCTAAAGAGATCGAAGCTCAAAAGGCAGAAGATAACTGCGACAACATGGCTTTCATCTGTGTGAATGACCCGAACAATATTGATGACCTGTATAATGCACGATTATCAATTGAAAAGATCGGTCGTAGAACTGAGATTTTATCAGGTGGAGACTACGAGAACTACACAACGGATGATGCAGCCATGGAAGTTTGTCAATACGAACTATGGAAGCGTGCTCGCCTGACAGACGGCCTGAGTGTGACAACAAGACTGGTTCCGTGGCTCGATGTGAACGAAAAGATCCAGTATGCTGCCAAATATTTGGGCGGCAAGACTCCTGTGGATTGGATTATCAAGAGCATTTCTATGAATCTGGGCGAAGGCACAATGTCGCTTTCTTTGAGCCGCTATTACCCATATTACACTTATATCGTAAACAACAAATATACGTTCTATCAGGACAATTTGTTTGATAAATATTTCCCCGAATTAACTGCCACTACGGCAGATGAACAATAAGAGAGGAGTGAGCAAATGGCACTATCTTTTGGAGAATCTAAGCGGTTAGCTGCGAAAAAGGCCGCAAGTACCGCAAATGTTTCTGTTGATGATATAGATGTCGCAACTCTGGAATTAAACGACCAAGACCAAATTGCCGTGTATGACGACAACGGAGAAGAGACATTTGAGCGTAGTGGCAATTACACCTGGTTTGCTGATTACTCTGATGACCAGTGGTCTTACATCGACAAGAACAAAGACATTCAGCTGGATGCCAATCAGATCAACATCACACAGGAGTCCAACTCTCAGGTCATTCCGTTTGAAATGCCTCGTTACTATGATGGTATTGACCTGCTTCAGATGACGATTCAGATCCACTACCTGAATGCAGACAGAGAGGAGAACTATGCTTCCCCTATCAACGTGAGTTACAGCAATACAAAAATCCGCTTTTACTGGTTGGTGGCAAATGACGCTACTGCCAAAGAGGGCGAGCTGCAATTCGAAATCATGGCATCGGGCGCTGTGAATGTTCCGAATACAAGCACAACCAAGAGCTACTTGTGGCGCACCCGCCCGAATGGCAGACTGAATGTGCTGAAATCGCTGACCGGCAAGCAGATGGTTGATCCGTCCGGCAATGACTGGTACACCCAGTTCCTGGCAACAATGAGCCAGAAGGTTGGCGAAGCACAGGTTGCCGCATCCGCTGCTGAGAAGAGCGCACAGGACGCAAAGAATGCTGTTGCTAGTGTGGATGAAAAGCTGGCGCAGTTCTATAAAAAGGACGAGGTTGATGGCTTTGTTACGATGCTGCGTGGTGAGATTGCTGCTGTGGACGGTCTGGCAAATTTCAATGTGCAGTATGACAACGATACCCGCACCCTGACGTTCCTGAATGGTGCTGAAGAAATCACAAAGATCAAGTTGAACACTGACCCTTCTGCTGAGTGGGTAAGCATGTATAACGGCATTGTGGACAATAAAATCAGCACTGCTGTAACCCCTGTTCAGACTGAGCTGACCGAATATAAGACTACAAATGATGCCGCTGTGCAGGAGCTGAAGAATAGTGTTGGCGACCTGCCTGAGACTTTGAAGTCCTCCTATTATAATAAGGAAGCCACAGACGCACTGCTCGATAAGAAAGCAGACAAGACGACCGTTGATGTGCTATCCAGTGATGTGAGCGGCCTGAAGAATACGGTTGGCGGCATTCAGACCTCTGTTGACCTGGCCAATGCGGATATCGCCAAGATTCAAGAGACCTTGAAAGACTTTAAGCCCGATGAGAATTCTGGCCGCGAGTACGATATCACTTACGAAGATTCCAAGCTGAACCTGTTAGAGAACGGTGCGGTCAAGACCACTGTTATTATTGAAGGTGGCGGCGGTGGTGGTGGCAGCACCTCTACTATCACCATTGAGCGTATTGGTGAATCTTCTATCGCTGTTGTTAAGGGCGATACCGCAACTGTCGAGTTCAACTTTACTTCTGTGGATAACTCTGGCGAAGACACGGGTGATGCTACCGGCGTATGGTATGTTGGCAACACAAAGGTCGCTACTACGACTGTTTATCAAGGCAAAAACAGCTTCGATATCACTCAGTATCTGCACAATGGCGACAACAAGATCAAATTGCAGGTCACTGACTCCGTTGGCAGCATGGGTTCAAAGACTTGGAATATCAATATTGTCGAGTTTTATCTGGAGAGTATCTTCGATGATTCTCTGGTTTATAGTGGTGAAGTTACTTTCCGCTTTACTCCATACGGAAATATCAATAAGGACGTTTCCTTTACTCTGGATGGCAAAAAGCTTGGTAGTGTTACAACTGCGGTTACCGGCAGACAGATGACCTATGCGATTCCGGCACAGAGACACGGCGCTCACCTGCTGGAAGTGACCATGACTGCAAATATCAATGGCAAAGCTGTGACCAGCAATACCATTTATAAAGATATCATGTGGGCAGAGGAAGGCAATAACACACCGATCATCAGCTGTGCCACAAAGGAGTTTACAGCAAAACAGTATAGTACAACCGGCATTGTTTACACTGTCTATAACCCGGCCTCTTCTACTGCAAACATCACATTGGAAGTTGACGGTATTAAGACTTCTACACTGACTGTTGGCCGTACTGCTCAGACTTGGAGTTTTAAATCTTCTGATATTGGCACTCACACTCTGACCATTACTTGCGGCGCTACAATCAAGAGCATTACCGCAAAGATCGAAGACCTGGGCATTACCATTGAGCCCGTTAAGACCGGTCTGATGCTGGACTTTAACCCCGCTGGCCGCAGTAACGCAGATGTGAACCGCCTGTGGAGTTCCGGCAGCAACAAGATGACTGTCAGCGACAACTTTGACTGGGTGAACGGCGGCTACCAAATCGATGAAGATGGCGACACCTATTTCTGTGTCAAGGCCGGTACGACTGCTACCATCAGTTATAAGCTTTTCGCAGACGATGCAAAGAAGAGCGGCAAGAATTTTAAGCTGGTGTTTAAGACCACGAACGTCCGTAACTATGATGCTACTGCTGTAACTTGTTTGAATGGCGGCGTTGGTCTGAATATTCAGGCTCAGAAAGTTACGCTGACTAGTCACCAGAACAGTATTGATTTGCCCATCTGTGAGGACGATTTCCTTGAGTTCGAGTTCAATATTCTGCCGGACAAACAGTTCCGCGAGATGGTTCTGTGGTGTGACGGTATCCCCTGCCGTGTTGAACTGTATGATACCAGCGACAGCTTTACTCAGGCTGCTCCCGTTGGCATTACCATTGGCTCTGACGATTGTGACGTTATCGTGTACCGCATGAAGAGCTACGGTATGAACTTGACGGATGATGAGATTCTGGACAACTTTATTGCCGATGCGAAGAACGCCGAAGAGATGGTTTCTCGCTATATGCGCAACGACATTACGGATGCGAGCGGCGAACTGACTCCTGACTTGCTGGCAGAGAAGTGCCCCGATCTGCGTATCATCAAGATCTCAGCACCTACTTTCACAACCGGCAAGAAGAACGAGGTCGCCAATACCACGATCCAGCAGATCTATAAGAATGGTCGTGCTAAGGAGGATAACTGGACTGCTACCGGCTCCCATAAGGGTCAAGGCACCAGTTCCGACCACTATGGCGCATCTGCCCGAAACATTGATATCAACTGCAATGGCGGCTTTACGTTTGGTGATGACACTACCGGCGACACTTATGCACTGACTGAAAATAGCGTTCCTGAGAAGTATTTTAACATCAAAGTCAATGTTGCTTCCTCTGAGAATGCAAATAACGCCCTGCTGGCAGACGATTTTAATGAGTTCAACCCCTATGTGCGTCAAGCCAAAAAGGATAATCCTAAAGTGCGTGATACCATGGCGTTCTATCCCTGTGTCGTGTTTATTCAAGAGACCGACACCACCAATGCGACCGTATTTAACGATGGTCAGTGGCACTTCTATGCCTGTGGCGACATTGGCAACTCCAAAAAGAATAAAGATACGATGGGTATGGACCCTGAGAATCACAAGGAATTTATCGTTGAGATCGACAACAACGCCGATGAGCAGACCCGCTTCCTGAGTGGCGATTTCTCGCAGGAAACTTGGGACGGCGACCATTCCTTTGAGTTCCGTTACAGCAACCCTGCCTGCACTGAGGAAGAGATCGAGGCCGGCAAACAGGCATGGATCACAGCTCAGAACTGGGTGGTGAATGCGGATGATGAGGAATTCAAGGCACATTTCAAGGATCACTTTGATCTGGATTCTGCTATTTTCCATTATCTGTTTACTGAACGCCACACCATGGTTGATAACCGTGCAAAGAACGTGTTCCCGCATACCAGCGATCTGGTTCACTGGGACTTCTGCTTTGACTACGATAACGATACCGCCATGGGCAATGATAACGAGGGTGGTCTGACTCTGACTTATGGCTACGAGGACACTGATACCATCGGTACAAAGAATGTGTTTAACGCTGCTGACTCCAAGCTGTGGTGCAAACTGCGTGACCTGTTCCCCGATGAGATGGCAGCGATGTTCCGCAACCGTGAGAATGCGTTGGCATGGAGTGCGACCCGTATCTTGAAAAAGTTCGAGGAATATCAGGATGTGAAGCCCGAAAAGCTTTGGATCATGGATATGCGTCGCAAATATTTCCGCACCTACGAAGATTCCACCATCAATACCACCAGCTATCTACCTATGATGCATGGCAACAAGCGTCATCAGCGTCGGCAGTTCCAGCGTTATCAGGAAAAGTACATGGCATCTAAGTATTCCGGCTCTGCCGCAACCAGTGATGATATGACCATTCGTGGCTATACTCCCACCAACTGGACTGGCGTGAAACCGGACGGCACATTCCATATCACACCCTACGCTGATACGTACGTCTCTGTTCTGTACGGCTCTAACCCTGTAAAGGTGCGTGGCAAGCGCGGACAGACATACACGATTGAATGCCCCATCACCGCAATGAATGATACTGAAGTTTATATCTATAATGCTTCTATTATTCATAGCATTGGTGATATCTCTGGCTTCTATCCCGGCTATGTTGACTTCAGCCACGGTGTTAAGCTGACAGAGCTAAAAGTTGGTTCCGGTGTGAGCGGCTATAAGAATACGAACATGACCGATTTCGCTGTTGGTAACAACACTCTGCTGGAACATTTGAACCTGCAGAACGTGCCGAACCTGAAGAAATCTATTGGTTTGACCGGATGCACCAGCCTGACAGAGTTCTATGCTGACGGCTCTGGCATTACCGGTGTCTCCTTTGCAAGCGGCGGCAAGATCAAAATCGCCCACCTGCCTGCAATCGCCAGCTTGACCGCAAAGAACCTGAACTATCTGACTGACCTGACGATTGAGGATTACACCAATATCACTACGCTGACCGTTGAGAAGTGTGCAACTATCGACCTGAAAGATATGCTTGGCAAGTGCACCAACCTGAACCGTGTGCGCATCACCGGCATTGATTGGGAGCTGGCTGATACTTCCCTGCTGAATCGTCTGTATGCAATGAGCGGTCTGGATGAAAATGGCTATAACACTGACCATTCTGTCGTGGAAGGCAAAGCGCATGTGCCCATCATTCGTGAGCGCGAGAAGCTGCTGTACACAGAGCGCTGGCCTGATTTGGAGATTACTTACAACACCATGATCAACCAGTATGCTTGGAAATTCGTGAATAAGGATGGCGCTGTTCTGGATATCCAGTATATTGACAAGGGTGAGCGTGCAGTTGACCCTGTGACCCGCTCTGACAATCCGATTCCGACACCTACTTTCCCGAGTACCATCAGTACGGTATTTACATTCAGCGGCTGGGACACCGAGTTCACTCCTGTCTTTGAGAATCAAACTGTTACTGCTGTGTACGATGAATCTGTGCGTCAGTATCGTGTGCGCTATATGAATCGCGGCGCTGTTCTACAGCAGACAACTGCTCCGTATGGCTCTATGGTTCTGTATGATGGCGACACTCCGACCTATACCAGCGAAGAGACTGCTTATAAGTATTATCTGTTCAGCGGCTGGGACAAGGGTGGCTATGTCAATGGCGACAAGGATATCAATGCTGTTTATGATATATGTGAATACGTCAGCGGCTACTTCAGAGATAAGCAGTTGAGTGACTTGCGCCCTGTTGAGATCTATGCCATGACAAAGGTGAATCTGGAGCAGAGTGTTGTTTCTGACAAAGACGCTATCACCATCAAGATGGGTAATGACTTCACCTTTAGCGACGTGGAAGAGAAAGTTCTGTTCAACGAGCCGAAGATCTTTACTGGCAAGAATTATGTCGACACCGGCGTATCTCTGTTGTCTGAAGATCGCAGCTGGGTTATGGCACTGGACTATCGAATCGATGAAGATTCTGCCGCAAACTCTGTGATTGCTCAGTGCTTCCAGACCAACGGCATGAACGGCTTCCGCTTCTGGGTCAGCAATGGCTCTAAGGTTGCATGGGGCACTGAGTCTACAAACGGCGCTCATCTTGGTTCTCGTGATATGATCGTTCTGCGCCATACTACGGGCGAAAATGGCATCCATGTTTATGCGGCAAACACCACTGCTGCTGAGATTGGCTATATTCGGCTGAACCGCACTCGCACCACACAGACGAACGCCACTCTGGTATTTGGTTGTGCTAAAGCAGACGACGGTGCTTATGAGCGTTACGCAAAGGGTACGATCTACTGGGGCAAGCTCTGGTATACCGACCTGGGTGACGCTGCCTGCCGGAAGTTGGCCGCATGGACACATGAGGACTTCACCTTCGAGGCTTGTGGCTTCAAACAGTATTACCTGAGCGACAATTCCAACAAGCGTTGTTCTATTAGCTTTATTCAGGCTGGGCTGCTTGGACAGAAGATGACTCTGAATACTGGTTCCACCAACACTGGCGGCTGGGCAGATGCGAATATCCGTACATTCCTTGACGGTCGTATTCTGAACGCTCTCCCGATTGGTTGGCAACAGATCATCAAACAGGTCAAGGTTGGCAGTACCATTGGCGATAAGAGCAGCGAAGTTGTGACTGCGGATAGTTATTTCTATCTGCCCTCTGTAGCCGAGCTGTTCCCCTCTCAGAATGTCGAGCCTTATATTTACGAAGGTACGGCAATCAGCTTTATGACCGATAATACCAGCCGCATCTGCAATGACGAGAATGGCAATCCTGCCGCATATTGGACACGAAGCCCGAATGCTCAGTATGGAAGTTATTTCTGGTCTGTGACTGTGACTGGCGAATATTACGGATTTACCCCTGCAAACAATGCACAGGGTATCCGCCTGATGTTCAGCGTTTAAGGAGGTGTTGAGAGTGTACTACAAGGTATTGAAAAATGGCCGGGTGATCGATGCTCTTGACCACCTGCGCTTTGTAAAGTATCAGCCCAAGCACGACATCATGGTGAACTGTACGGAGGATGATGCACAGGGAATTATCAGCAGCGACGGCAGTCATATCTGGCATGTGGACGGGTATTATCTCATCCCCTGCCCAGAGTATGACACCGTGGAACTGCAGGAAATTGACCTGTATGAATATGAGCAGCTGAAAGCCTTGGGTGGTAAAACGCCTGAGGCTATTATTGATGCTTACACTTTGAGTTTGATTCAAGGAGGGCTGCTATGAGCGACGAGAGGAAGTATAGCGAGTTCGTTGAGAGTATGCATCGGCTGTACAATGACGGAATGATTCAGGACAAGCTCCTGGACAATCTGTTTGCCGGGCACAAAATCTCAAAGGACGAGTATCTGTATATCATCAGGAAGGAGGTGTGATATGTATACCTTTTTGATCAATGAGGATAATACACTGACCGTAAGTAAGAGAGAACGCATTATGGAGCGCAGCAAGCAGGTGGACACTCTCCACTTTCTGGCTGACACTACATACAAGGGCGTTGACATGAGTGAATTCACCGTGATGCTTGAGTACGTTCTGCCTATCAGCAAGCGCTACAAGACAGAGATTTTGAAGAAATCAGAAGAGCTTTATAAGAACAAGCTGGAGTATAAGCTGCCTATCGACACCAACCTGACCAATGAGCCGGGCGATATCCAGATCCAGCTGACATTCGTTGATGTAACAATGGACACAGATGGCACGACTGTTCAGCATGTGCGGAAGGTTGGCCCCGGCGTAATCACTGTTGTTCCAATCCAGAATTGGAGCGACATTGTTCCTGATGAGGCTCTGGGTGCACTTGACCAGCGCATTATCGCACTGAATGCACAGATCAAGGCATTGAGTGACCGTAATAACGCTATTCTGGATGGTAAGGCTGATGACCTGAGCTACAACGACGACCATACTCTGCAGCTGCTGGCCAACGGTAAGCCGATCGGCAGTGCGGTCAAGATTACTCAGGAGAGCGTCGAAACTGAAGACGGTAGTTTGCGGGTGGTTCCGTTCTAAGCCATCCGCTTCTTTTATAAGGAGGCAAAGATGGCACAGGCTAAATATTCCAAGCTCGGATATGGTAACGCCGAAGATGTAGAAGCTGCGATTGCGCTGGGAATGTTGGACGGCAGGGATATGATCATCACAAAGGATTCTTCAGAGTTCATGTATGTGCGTGATGACCTATCCGTTCAAAAGATTCGTCCCCGCAATCGTTGTTTTGCAAGCGTTACTGAAGCAAACGAGCAATTAAATGAGACGGAAGACACTTATGCAGGTCAAACCGTTATGGTGAAAGACGAAAAAGGTAAATATGCTCCGTGGATCGTTCAACAAAGCGAAGCCACGGGGCTTTTTTCTATTGAACCTTTTTACGTTGAGCCGACAAATTTTGTTTGGCAAGAATTTTAAGAAAGAGAGGCAAAGATGGCTAATGTAAATTTTGGCTACGGTACAAAAGCGAATTATGATAAGCTGACTACCAAAGATGCCAACACATTGTATTTTATTACAGACACGCGCCAGATTTTTAAGGGTACTGATGAGTACACCAAGAGCTGCAAGCTGGTGAGCGCTCTGCCTGCAAGCGGCCAGATTCAGGGCCTGCTGTATATCCGTATGACTGACTATACCTTCCACATCTGGAATGGCACTGAGTTCGTACAGCTGAATCGCCCCATTGTGACTGAGATTCCCAATGCGGATGCAAGCGACGACAATCTGCCCACCACCAAGGCTGTGGCAGACTATGTGAATGCAAAGATCGCCGCAACCGAGGGCAAGGAAGGTCTGTTCGTTACGGATGTCACCTACTCCCCTGCTACCGGCACTCTGAGTGTGGCAAAGAACGGTGCTCCTGTTCCCACCGTGATGAGCGGCCTGACCCATGATCCAACCTATGATGCTGAGACCCGCACCATCAAGCTGCCTGTGTTTGGCGGCGATGAGCTGGTGATCAATCTTGGCAAGGATTTGGTTGTGAAGACAGGTACTTACAACACAAAGACCCACGAAATCGAGCTGACTATCACCACTGGTGAGGTCGTGAAGATCCCTGTTGGCGCTCTGATCGATATCTATGTTGGTGTAGTCACTCCTACTGCTGAGGTCACTGTTTCTGATGACAATAAGATCTCTGTCAATGTACGCGTATCCACCAAGGGCAATAACAGCATCACCGTTGAGGAAGATGGTCTGTATGTTGCAGTGCCGGACGCTTACACCAAGGCTGAGGCAGACGCGAAGGTTAAGGTCGTCAACGACAAGCTGGACGAGCATATTAAGGATGCTGTGAAGCACATTACTGCTGACGAGCGCAAAGCTTGGAATGCAAAGCCCACTCAGGACGAACTGGCTGCTGCTAAGGATGAAGCGGTTTCTACTGCTGCTGCTGATGCAACAAAGAAGGCCGATAACGCTCTGGCTAGTGCAAAGACTTATGCAGATGGCCTGAATACCACTATGGATGGCCGTGTGCAGGTGCTAGAAGGCGCTATTACATGGAAATCTCTTGATGGCTAATTGATTTGTTTCACCACATGGCAATGACGCTGTGTGGTGAATCTTATTAAGCAAAGGAGTTGAGTATGGCAAATTTATCATTACGCGAGGTCGCACAGTCTCAGCTGGATCAAGCTCCTGTGATTGACGGCCAACTGATCGTATGTACTGATACTGGAAGCACTTATCGAGATATCGGCACAAGACGAATTCAAATCAGCAAAGACTTGGAGATCGTAAGCTCGCTTCCGCTGGCTCCTTTGTCTAATAAGATTTACTACCTGCGTCCAGATAGCTTGTATGTTTATAGCGGCGATGACTGGATTCTTTTGAACCCGTCAAAATTCACACTGGAAGCCGACAAAAATGCAGTCAATGGCAAAGTTAATATCAATTTAATCCTGAACGGTACGGCACAGGATAAAATCAAAATCGCTGGCGGTGGTGTGACCACAGTGACAACTGGCAAAACGGGCGATATCACGATTGATACCCCGCACCCGGATAAACTGCTGGCTGCACTGACGAATGACGAAATCGATGCCATTACTGGCGGCATGGTCGATGATAGCGGCAATCCCCTGCCTACGCCGCAGGTTGTGGTGGATGCGACACTGACTGTATCTGGACGTGCTGCTGATGCAAAGGTGACCGGTACCAGGATCTCTGAGGCGCTGAGTATTGCAAAATCGGCTGATACCGGGCTGACCAATGTGCGCACAGAGCTGGACAAGTTGAAGCTGGATTCTGTTGTGGTGGACAAGACCCTGACAAAAGAGAATTTCGCCGCCGATGCCAAAGCTGTTGGTGATGCTCTGGCGAAGAAAGCAAATGCAGAACACAGCCACGATGACCGCTATTATACGGAAGACGAAATCAATGTAAAGCTCTCAAAGAAAAGCGATGATGGTCACACCCATGATGAACGATACTACCAGCAGAATGAGATCGACGAGAAACTGAAGGTAAAGGCAAATACGATCAATATCCACACACTGACTATTCCGACTACAAGTTAGCTTACTGACGACACGGTGGACCGATATTCAAAGTATATTGACCTTGACATCGATGGGATCACCTCAAAGGATGTTATTTCTATCAGCGTGACACCAGCCAGTGCGAAGGCAGCTTCTTATGCTCAGTTTGCAAACCCGGAGACGTTTGATGGATATGTGCGTCTGAGAGCTGTATCAGTTCCAACGACTGCAATTACAGCTCAGTATTATATCGTGCAAGGTGGCGGACAAACCGATAGCGGTGGTGGTACTGTTGTTGAAGGGTATACCAAGGCACAAGTAGATAATAAGATAGCGGCGGCAATCAAGGTAGCCAAAGAAGAACAGAAGCTGCTCGATCACCCTGTTGGAAGTATTTATCAAAGTGTAGAACCAACAAGTCCCGCTGAGTTGTTTGGTGGAGAGTGGCAGAAAATTGAGGATCGTATGTTGATTGCCGCAAGCAATACGTATCCTGTAAAGAGTACGGGTGGCGAGGCGACACATAATCACACACAAGATCTTACTGTTCCATTTTATATTGCTGGTAGTGGAAGCTCTACCAGTACTTATTTTGCTGGTTATAAAACAGGAAAATCTTGGACAAGCGCTTATAAAGAGACTGGGCTTACGGAAACAGAAGACACAAGTTTCACGCAAGTTCGCGGATTACAAGTTCTTGGAGATGTTAATACAGCATCTTCAATGCCGCCATACTACGCTGTCTACACATGGCTCCGCACCGCATGATCATATTGTAAAAGGAGGATTACGAAATATGGCTGTTGGTAACTTTAACTCTGCGGGGGGGGGGTACTAGATTCCCCCTGTTGGGTTTGTCTGGCTGAGTGTTGAGAATACATCACCAGCGATATATTTTGAAAATACAACTTGGGAGCTCATCTCACAAAATCGCGTACTGATGGGTGCTGGCGATGGACATAATGGCGGAGATACGGTAGAGGCTGGATTACCGAATATTACGGGCGAGATGAATGGATTGTATGGTGAATTGAGCGATGAAAAAGCAGCCGGTGCATTGTATGTTCGTTCAGGTGTTGCGAAATGGACTGGTGCCTCATGGCAAGCTTACGGGCAATTAGGACTTGATGCTTCTAAATCTAATAGCATTTACGGTAACTCAACCACTGTCCAGCCACCAGCATTCTGTGTTTATATGTGGAGACGAGCTTCCTGATTATTATAAAGGAGGCTTATATGGCTCTAGGAGAAATAAATAGCGGGAATGATAGTGAGTTTATTCCATCCAATCTCAACACGGTTCTTACCACGTCCACAGATTCTGACGAAGTTGTGATGAATACGAGTGTATCCGGGTATTACCGCAAGCCACTAAGTGCGTTGTGGAGCTGGATTAAGAGTAAGATTGCGAGTGAAGTGATACCGGATGTGGTGACGATTCAAACTCCAGAGATTACGATCACAACCGATTGGCAGGATATAGGAATTAGTAAAGATTCTATCCCAACTGGAACTTACGCAGTACAATTCTACTCTGATGAATGCCCAATCATTAGTATTTACCAGGATATATTTTCTGGAATCATGTCTTGGTATGCCGAAGAGACAAATAGTGAAGAATCTACTGAAGTAACCTTACATTACGCCGGTCATGCTCCAAACAGTCAACGCTTTTATTTGCGTACTACTCGCTCTCCACGCACGACTGGTAAAAATCTTCGTCTCCAAATTAAGGGTTCTAAGAATTCAGACACCGCTTCCACCTTCACATTTAAATTCCGAAGATTGATATAAATAACGTATTGCAAACGAAGTATTATAAGGAGGTAATCACATTCAATGAGTGATGAGAGAAAAAACTGGTTAGACAGGGTTGGTGTGATTCACCTATGGAACACAATTAAAGCCGCCCTTGATGATAAAGTCGATAAGATTGACGGCATGGGTCTATCCAGTAACGATTTTACGATTGAAGAAAAAAAGAAACTTGAAAATTTGAGCGACCCGGCAGTTGCGTCACCTGAGAATAATGGCCTGATGAGTGCCGCTGATAAGATCAAACTGGATGGTATTGAGAAAAACGCTACGCACTATATCCACCCTTCTTATGAAGAGAAACAGGCTGGGCTATATCGCATCAGTGTTGATAATACAGGCCATGTGGCGACAGCAGATAAGATGACAGCGGATGAATTGAAAGCCGAGGGTATCTCCCCTGCTGAACATACGCATGATTTGAATAAGCTGGCCGAATCGCTGGACATGACTACAAGTACGGCTGATGATGCTGACGTTGTAGTTGTGGGACATGACGAGACAGATAATAATAGTGTCGCAAGCAAGAAATATTATCGAAGAACATTGAGTTCGATATGGGACTGGATCAAAAGTAAAACTGACACGCTCTATGCAACGGTGGGACATAACCATAAAATCACAGATTTAGAGAGCTATGCAGAGCACGTGTGGGACGCTACTACACAAAGAACACAAAGAACAGTGTTAGCTGCTCCGACCGATAAAAATGGTGTGGCCAGTTTTAGAACATTGGATAAAAATGACGTGGGACTGGGAAATGTAGATAATACTCCTGATTCCGGAAAAACCGTACTAAAATCTGCAACATTATCAGGGTTTACTTCTAGGTCAAGTCAGACATGGGGTAACCAAACCGGTACATTTGTTCATGGTGAGAATGATGAGACTGGTGGATCGTTTGCTTTTAGACGAGATAATCCTATCAGAGGCCAAATGAGTATGATTCTTAATGGTCGTTTCTATCAAGATGAAGGTCGTTATATGGTTCTCGATACTAACAATTTTTCCAGCTATGCATTGCCAGTGGGTGGATATGCAAAAGGGACCTTATTTGATAAAGGGCAATGGGTAAGTTTAACAGATCTCGATCAGAACACATGGTATCCTGTTGTAAAATAGATTCCGGGAGGTGGTCTACATCATATTAAGTGTAATGTTCAGTTGGATGGAATGTCCAAACCGTCCTGGAGCACACATAATGGCGGATTTACTGCCAATCTTGATATGTTGGTTACCGCTGCAGGATAGGGCACAACAAGCGCTCGTTCTATTTGTTTGGACAATTCTTATCAATTTACCACAGAAAATGCAAATCCAGTTGGATATGGTCAGATGTGGAATGGTTCAATGGCAGTTTTTTGGCTTCGCGGCGGTGGCTCATATTGTCTGTATTCTGACTGGGATGGAGAATGGACACTTTATACCAGTACATATACTAACAATAATCAAAGTATCGCCCCTACAACGTCTTATCCGGGGGTAAGTTATAATAAAGCGACGCTCGAAGCTAATAGCTCGTATCCCGTTGGTGCTATTTACATGTCCACAGATTCAACTTCACCTGCTTCCATCTTTGGTGGCAGCTGGCAGAGCATTGCCTCAGAGCGTGTGCTGATGGGCGTTTCCAGTTCCCACGGCGCTGGTTCAACAGTGGACGCTGGTCTGCCGAATATTAGCAGTGGTAGTGATGCCGCATTGGATATTCAAGGTTCGTGGGGCGCTCCAGCTTGTAGAGCTCCGTTTGCACAGACATGGCAGGGCAACTCGGAATTATCTTCTTCGACATGGAGTAGTACACCAAAAGTTATTAGTGCACGGTTTGATGCTTCTCTATGTAATTCGATTTATGGTCGTTCAAGCACTGTTCAGCCAGCAGCCTACTATGTCTATATGTGGCGGCGTACCGGCTAATTGGAAAGGAGAAATACTATGAAAACAATTGATGAATCTGGCAATATTATTGAAAATCCAGACCTTGAAAAAGGCTATCTTGAACCCGCTAAGGAAACGGTACACCATGAAGCAGTCGAAGGTGTTGAAGAGCAGTATCATTAGGAGACTATCGCTGAATACCCGAATGGTGGCAAAGATGTAGAAAAGGTTATTGATGTTGAAGGTGTGAAAGCAAAAGACGCATGGGACGAAGAAGTTGATGTGATGAAGTATGTCTTATACACTGAAGCGGAACTGACACAGCGCCTTGACCGCCACAAAGAGATGCGCATCAACGAGAGTAAGAATAACCTTTCCACCTTCCTGTCTCTGCATCCGCTTCAATGGTCTGATGGTAAATATTACAGCGTCACCAGCGAGAAGCAAGCTCTTCTTACAAGCAACCTTGCCCTGTACCAAATCTCTACAGCCGCCGGGCAGCCTTTTAAACTGACATGGAATTCTACTGGTGATGAATGTGTGGAGTGGACTTATGACGATCTGGCCGCTCTGGCACTAGCGATTGGTGTGTATGTAAAGCCCTTTGTCTCTCATCAGCAGGAATTGGAGATTGGCATCAAGGCATGTACGACCAGCGCAGAAGTAGACGCTATTGAAATCAGTTATGATGCTATACTGGCAGAATATCTGGATCTTCACGCAGATAAGGATGTGACCGAATGAGCAACAGACTTCGTGAACTAATCAAATGCGGCATCCTCTTTTTGATTGGAGGGTGCCTTTATTATTGCATTGAAATTCTGTGGCGCGGGCATTCACACTGGACGATGGCAATTGTTGGTGGCATCTGTTTTCTTGTGATCGGCGGACTGAACAACTATATTCCCTGGGGAATGCCGCTCTGGAAACAGGCTGGTGTTGGAGCGCTTTTTGTGACTGCTATGGAGCTTGTGGTGGGTATCCCGCTAAATTTGATGCTTGGCTTACATATCTGGGACTACTCTTCCATACCGTTCAATCTGTTGGGCCAAATTTGCCTGCCGTTTACAGTGCTATGGTTCTTCCTTGCGCTGCTGTGCATTTTTGTTGATGACTGGCTGCGTTACGTTCTATTCAATGAAGAGCGCCCGCATTATCATTGGCGTACTGTATGTGATGGCGGAAAACGCACATAAAGAGAAAGAGCCCCTGTGACGATGGCTACATCACAGAGACTCTAACTCACGCAACAACTCATAAAAATGAGGTTGTACTAGCCCGATGGAGGGTTTGTACTGCTCTCACTATATCACGTTGATAGGAATTTGTCAATTGAAAGGAGGAATTATGGCGCAGGAAATCTTAAAGCCGCTGTTATTAGACGAGACAGGCAAAGAAATCGTGACAGCACTGAACGCTATTGTTACACAGCTGACCGAGATCAATGAAACACTGAAAGCCAAAAACAAAGACAGTGGTATGAATGGTGGTGAGAAGACATGATAGGAAGTTTGAACGCCGCACCTCACGTCTATTCTTTTACCATACAGCAGTTGTAGACCATGTTACTGAGCATCTGTGGTGGCATCACCGCTATTTCAGCAGCTATCGCTGTTATCATCAAGGCAATCAATCATGCGAAAGCTCCGGATGACAAGCAGAACGAGCGACTGAATGCTCACGATGCAGAGTTTGAGAAAGTCAATAGAAAGCTGAGTGCAGATAAAGACAGGCTCGACCTGTTTCAATCCAAGCTGGTCTCATTAGAAGAGCACCAGAAAGAAAACAGCATCACGTTGGAAGTACATGACCGCAAGATCCTCGAAGCAGAACAACGCATCGGCCACAGTGAGCAGGGCAACAATGTCACCATGAAGGCTCTGCTTGCACTCCTCAGTCACGGTATCGACGGCAATGCAATCGAGCCAATGAAGGAGGCCAAGGCTGCACTTGAGAACTATCTGATCGATGGTCAGAACAACACAAAGAATATTACGAACTAACCCGAGACAGCGTGTCCCGGGCTTTTTATTTTGGAGGTTTATTATGATGGATATTATCAATGAGCTGGTTTCTGTTATCGTCCGCCTGGTTATTGCTGGCGCTGGCACTGCCTTTATGGCCTATGGCATCCCCTATCTGAAAAAGATCGGTGTGTACAAGCTGGTACAGATTGCTGTCCGTGCCGCAGAGAAGCTGGGCGCAACCGGCGCTATCGAAAAGGCCGACAAGAAGAAATACGTCATGGAAGCTCTGGAGCGTCTGGGTGTGAAGATCACTCCGACCATTGAAACCATGATTGAGGCCGCTGTCAAAGAGATGGACATCCAGAACGATAAAATCAAGGACGAGTTCAAAAAGAATTGAAGGTGTAATGAAATGGGTGTTATTACATACTCTATGAAGAATGACTAGAACAAAAAGGTGTCGGCTCATTTTTCCGTCTATGAGTTCGCATGCTCCGATAAGAGTGATACAGTTCTGGTCGATAATCAGCTGATTGAAGTACTGGAACAGATTCGTGCTCACTTCGGTGCTCCTGTTCATATCAACTCTGGGTATCGTACTCCTGCCTATAATATCTCCATCGGCGGAAGCCCTAACAGTCAGCATTGTAAAGGCACTGCCGCTGATATCTGGATCAAGGGTGTTGACCCAATTCGGATTGCACTGTATGTATCTTCCCTGCCCTACTTTGCCAAGAGTGGTGGTATTGGATATTATAGCCGTGCTGTGCTTACGAGCGGATTTGTTCATGTTGATGTGCGCACCACACGCAGCCGCTGGATCAGTAAATCCGGTACAAAATATATAAGCGTAGCCAATCTTATGCCGACTATCAGACAGGGTGCGAAAGACGCTATGAATGGCGCTTCTTATGCTGTGACTGTACTGCAACGGCATCTTGGTGTTAAGGCTGACGGCATCTTTGGCGCGAATACCAAGGCGAAGCTGATTGAGCATCAGAAAGGACACGGGCTGGTTGCAGATGGCATCTGTGGACCTGCTACATAGGGTTCGTTTTGATGGCAGATAACCAGAATACATTTCGTGCAGGAGACAAAATTAAATTAGACGGAATATTATTTTCAAACAGCCAAACACATTGCGGTATGCGCCGCTCTGGTGAATGGTATATTTTTGATGGAAAACTTGTAAATGGGCGCTATCGCGTGACGAATCTTGAAAGCCGCATTGGCAAGTATCCAATCTCAGTGAATGTATCGGGCTATGTGGAGCCAGGTGATATTGAACTGATATAAAACGAATGGGGTATTGATCCTTAATTGGACCAGTACCCCATTTTTTAGCATTTATCAGAGACGGTTTATAATATCATCTGCGGTAAGAAAGCCTTCTACGTCGTCTTTCGCAATAGAACCTGCGACCTCAAGAAGTCCATCTTCGTATCCGTGGGTTCCATAGCCACAGATCGCATCCCAGAGATATTCACCATCTTTATATACTATGATTTGAGACCAGAACTCTTTGTTTTCTGGAATTCTAATTTTGCTTCTTGCTAATTTTACTATTTCAGCCATTTCTGGAGATGTCTTATTATACTGGTGTTCGATGCCGCGCTCTGTAAGAGCCGCATCCAGTTTGTCCATTTCACTCATTATTTTATCTCTCCATTCAACCATTCTTTCCAGCCGCTAACTGTACGAGGACAATTATCTTGTTGGGCAACAAGTTCATTTAAAAGTGCGGCTAGTTCATTATCTGACAACTCACGGATGGCTTGTGCTTTGTTATTTTTGCGACCGAATTCGTCCTTGCTATGTTTGTGTAGAACGAAGCCGAGTGCGATATCAAGTATTGCCGGATTGTTCATTGGAGTTGTCACCTTTCATTGCTTTAAGAGCTTCCTTCATTTCTTGTTCCCAATTAGGATGCTGATCAATATATTTTTGGTATATCATTTTCTCAGCTTCTTTTCGAGCTTTGATTGCATCGTCAATATCTTCATACATGCCAAGGTGGATTCGCCTACCTTTAAAGGTTATGGTCGCTTTATACTTGTTACCATCTTTGCAAACACCTGTCACGCCAGTGGTCGAATTACGATTTATCTTTCCTTCGAGTCGCGCCTTTATAGACGTTAAGCTGGAACCGTCTACGTTTGATATCTTTTTAATTGCCTCAGCAGGCTTAGCAATATTATTCGTGCATTTCATACACTTGTTGATTTTCTTCACTTGAGACAAACGCATCTCTGCTGGACGATTACATAAAGGGCAAAGCCCAGTACAAAAATAATCTCGTTCTCCTTCTTTTTTATAAACGTCGGTTATCTTCCATCCGTTTATGACAGAGCCGATATATTGTTCTCTGCGCTTTTTTAGAATAGATTCGCTACGTTTTTTATCGCATCTTGTAGTTTTAGCTGGACGACCACCATCTGGTTTCATATTACTTTTCCTCTTCAGGTAGTGGCCCAAGCTTATACATCCAGTTCGGGTCTTTCCGCATTACAAATGGTTTTCTTAGCTCACAAAGATGGTCATGTCTCGCTTTATATTCAAAATAATTTTGTTCATGCTCAGGAGTATCACGATTTAACTCGTACATGACATATTGCTTGCGAAGATTTCGAAGCGCTTTAATAATAGCATCTTCTTTTTCCATAGACATTGGTTCAAGGGCATCAATATAGTCATATTCACCAGTCGCGTCAAACTGTCGCTTTGCTTCGGCACTAAGCATCTTCCAAGTGATAGCTTCATACGCCAGCTGATACATCATTTCGTCGCTATAATGAGAGTATGGATCAACAATGCCGGTGCCTTTTGATAGTTCTACGTCACGATCGTGTTGTTTTTTAATTTGTCTCTCGGCTTCTTCTACAACAGCATCCATATCAACGTTCATGGAGACACCTTTGTATCGCACTACAGATTTGAAACCGAGCTTCTCACACATAGTCATCGTTGATATCCTCCTGATTTATTTTATACCCGTTCTTTTGCAGATAACAAAATCTTGCGGTAGAATCCATCAGCAAACCATGCGCCTTCCCAACGATGCGGCAATGGCTTCTTCAGCACTTCGATATCCACAAGACTCATAAGGCCGGTACTATCGTCTCTAAAAACTTGAAGGCGGACGATTCTATTCTGCTCCAGACCGATTTCGCGAGTGATACGACCTTCTTCATCAAACGGATCTTCGCACACCCATTCTAATGCCTCTAGGAAGTCCTGTGGCGTGATATCTGTATGCTCGACCCAGTTGTTACATATGCGGCTTTCTCCGGCTTGTACGATTCTCTTTTTGATCTCGTAGTTCGCAGAAGGATTCGTCATAGTTTTCGCCTCCGTTTTTCTTTGATTATAATTATATCACGGGCTGTAACCAATAGCAAACAAAAAGGCGCAGGTTACCCCACGCCTTGTGATGATGCGCCGCTTGGCACATCGGTTCAAATACGGTTTTCAATTTTAATGCTTCTACTAAAAAATCGCCGGATTGTCACATCAAGGCTCTGTTAATTAAGACTCAAAATCGGACTTGATTGCTACGCTTTGTGCGGTCTGTGAGTGCACCGCTGTGGTGTAGATAGAAAATTGGTGTAGTAGTGGTGTAGTAGAGAAGAAAATCCCTCTATTTTAATCGTTTTTTCGTAACTTTTACAAATAGCGCTCAAATGTGTTCAAAATAAGGGAACGGCGTGTAAATTACAGAAAGAGAGCTTTTGTGCGGCATAACAACAAAAAACGCCGCCTCCCAAAGGAGACGGCGCTGAAAAGACCAGTAATTACTTACGGCCGAAACGCTTGTTGAAGCGCTCAACACGTCCGCCGGTGTCAACCAGCTTCTGCTTACCAGTGTAGAAGGGATGGCACTTGGAGCAAACTTCGACGTGGATCTCGGGCTTGGTAGAACGAGTCTTAATGACGTTGCCGCAAGCACAAGTGATGGTGCAGTCAACGTAGTTCGGATGGATACCCTGTTTCATTCTTTTTCACCTCATTTCTGGTTCTGACTTATTGGGGCCATATTATAAATGTATGTGCCCATCACAACCTTCAATATCGGCTACCCCCGCGAGCGGCCTTGGAAACGATTGCCCTAATATTATAGCACAGATCTCAGAAAAAGCAAGAGGAAATTTCAGCTTTTTTCGTGTCATTTTTATACAGACTGTACTATGGAGTTTTATCTCAAGTTGATTTTCATTCAACTTTATGTAAGCAGCAAAGATACTCTCTGTTATGCTCCTTCGTTTTTTCACGAATTCCCGTTTATTTTTAGTTTTTTCACGGAATTGCGGCCTACATATTATATCACGCCCAGCCCAAAAAGAAAACCCCGCAGTTCCCGGCTTCTTGACAAGCCAGCTGCTTCTGATTACAATACAAAAAAAGAGTTCGCAGACGTTCTCTTTGCATATTTCAGCCATCAGCTCCGGGAAAGGATTTTTTCATGGAACCAAAAACAAAACAATATCTGCTCATAACCGTTGTAGGAGTAACGCTTTTTGTTGCGCTACTGCGGCTTTCTGCCGTTCTGACCTTTGCAGCACAGCTGGTAGACCTGGTACTGCCCATTCTGGCAGGCGGCATTCTGGCACTATTTATCAATGTGCCTATGACCGGGCTGGAAAAACGGCTGAAACGCCTGTTCTGCAAGGCCAAAAAACAGCCCTCGGATAAAGTACTCCATCTCCTGAGCTTCTTCATCACCCTGCTGGGTGTTGTGCTGGTGTTGGTGCTGGCGTTGACATTGCTGATCCCGGAGCTGGTGCAGTCTTTTCACAGCCTCTATGTACAGATCGAAGCAAACATCCCCCGCTGGACCGCCTATCTCAGCGCACAGGATGCCGACATGGGGTGGCTGATGAGCTGGCTGGAGGGCATCGACTGGGAGCAGCTGCTTCACAGGGTCACCGACAGCATCGACACTGTGCTGGTCAATGCGGTAGGAGCCGTATCTGCCACGGTAAATATTGTGGTAACCGCATCCTTTGCCCTGATCATCTCCGTTTATATGTCCGTTGGCTCAGAGAGTCTCTGCCATCATGCCCGCACACTGGTCTGTGCCTACCTGAAACCCAGCCACTCTGCCTGGCTGCTGAAGTTCTGCCGACTGTTCCGGCAATCCTTTGCAAACTTTCTGACAGGACAATGCAGCGAGGCCGTGATCCTTGGCATTCTCATGGCCCTTGCGTTTTCCGTTTTCAAGATCCCTTACGGCAGCCTGGTGGGAATGCTGACTGCTATTTGCGCCATTATCCCCTACGTTGGAGCGCTGATCTCCTGCGTGGTCAGCGTGTTCCTCGTGCTGTTGGTGGATCCCGTTCTGGCCGTGCGCTGCCTCATTGTTTACCTTGCCGTACAGTTTATTGAAAACCAGTTCATCTACCCCCGGGTGGTGGGAAAATCCGTGGGACTTTCTCCGCTGTACACCCTTGTGGCCGCTATGATCGGTGGAAAACTCTTTGGCATCATCGGTATCATCTTCTTTATCCCCCTGACGGCAGTGATCATTGAGCTTGTGAAGGAGGATGCCTGCCGGCGCATACAGGCAAGAGAACCCCAGCGATCCGGGCCGTCTGAGCAATAAATTCTTCACCCCAGTGCCACATCCAGAATCGTGGTGTGCTGCAGCCGACTGTTCCGGTGCAGGTGTGGGATTGATATGCATACAAAAAATACCGCTGCTCTTGTGCATTTCCCCAAATGCAAGAGCAGCGGTATTTTATTGCGCCGCTTTCGTTTTCTTTTGCAGCGCTTCGTGCATATATCCCATCAAAATCAGGATCACCAGCAGATAATACGGAAAAATCGCGATCGTAGTGTGGTTTGCGATTACGCCGAACAACGGCGGCATCAGGCAGTTGCCAATATAGGCACTAGCCATCTGAACCCCAATGATCGCCTGTGACCTGTCCGCACCGAAGCGGCCCGGCGTTGCATGAATGATACTGGGATAGATCGGAGCACAGCCAAGACCAACCAGCAGCAGCCCTGCCAGTGTCACCGCTTCCCCAAGCGGCAGAAGAAACGCCGCTATCCCAATCGCGATGATCCCCTGCCCCATACGAACCATCTGGGTATCATCGAATTTTAAGGTCAGGAAGCCGCACAACGCCCGCCCCACGGTGATGCCGACAAAGAAAAGACTGGCAAAGCCGGCGGCGGTCTCCGGCGCGATTCCCCTGTTCAGCACCAGATAACTGCTGGCCCACAGACTGGTGGTCTGCTCCAGAGAGCAGTAGCAAAAAAATGTAACCAGAACCTCTTTTACGCCGGAGATCCGGAAAATCTGTTTCAGGGTCAGCGCTTCTGCCGGAGCTGCTTCCCGCTCCTCGGCATTCGCACCCGGTTTCGTTTTCCAGAGCGGGAGACTCAGCAGAATAATGATCGTCAGCACCATCTGCATCACACTGATGACCCGATACCCCGTCTGCCACCCGGCGCGGGAAGAAAGCGCCGCGCCCATGATGTAGGGCCCGACCGAGGCTCCGATCCCCCACATACAATGGAGCCAGCTCATGTGGCGGCTGGCAAAATGGAGCGCCACATAGTTGTTCAGTGCTGCATCCACGCTTCCAGCTCCGAGTCCATAAGGAATCGCCCACAGGCACATGGCCCAGAATGAGCTGCTGACAGAGAACCCGAACAGCGCTGCGGCGGTCATGGCAACGCTGATGGCCGTAACACCGCCCGCTCCAAACCGACGGGTCATCCGGTCACTTTGCAGGCTGGAGAGCACCGTTCCCACCGATATGATGCAGAAGATTACACCGGAGTAGGAGACCGGAACCCCAAACCCCGGATAGATCGAAGGCCACGCTGCCCCCAGCAGAGAATCCGGCAGGCCCAGACTGATAAAAGAAACATAGATCACCGCTAACAGCAGATGGATCATTTTGCATTCCTCCTTTTGATCGATATAATTATATCACAACAGAAGAAATGCCATTAGGATAAATTCCTCAATTTTGTACAACAAAAGCGTCAACATCGAAAGCACAGATTCATCATCGCACTTCCGTTCGGATCGTGAACCCATCCGGAAGGTTGGAAATTTCTTTTTTCAGGAACAATGGATAAAAAGTTTCATCCTTTAATTGAGCAATCTCTAACCATTTAAATATATGCGTATCGGTTCCCTCTGTTCGAGTGAACGTGTTTTGCCTTTCCAGCAGGCCAGCATTTGCGGTATCCATCAAAAAATAAATACATATCTCGTGGTATCGGAGACCATCTGTATCTTTTGTGAAAAAAGATTGATTCAACCATAATGGCCGGGAAATCTTCAGTGAAACACCAAGCTCTTCCAGAATTTCCCGTACCATCGCTTGTTCAGCTGTTTCTCCCATCATCACTCTACCCCCAGGCAGAGAGTAGTACTTTGACGGTTTGTCATGGTACATTGCCAAAATTCTTCCGTTAGAAATTATGATTGCACTCACTCTGTAATTGAACTTTTCATCGCCCATCTTAAAAGAGATATCCACTTTCCATCACGCTCCTTCACTCATTCTCATTCGTACATCCATCTTGCCCATCTATTCATTCGCTCTTATTTTACCAGCAAAAAGAGAACAAAGCAATTTTTCCAACCGAAAATGCCAGCATACTATGTTTCTATAACACGATACGCCGGCGTTTCCGTTTTCAGTTGTTATACGGCCTTTGGCGTGAGCCATGCTTTTACGATAGCGGTCTTTATACTTGATTCACTTCCGAATCTGCCCTGCCATCTTCTCCGAAAAGAATACCGACTCAGTCCCTTTAACTCGCACGCCTCCAGAAACATTTCTACATCTTTTTCCACCACAAAAAACCTCCGGAATCCATTCGGCTCCACACCCAATAAATTCCGGAGATTTATTGCCCTATCAACAATCAGTTTATCGCTACAGAATCCATAATTCTATAATTCCATAGCGATAAACATTTTTCAACCTCCCAGAATTGCCAGATGTGCGCACAAAATATCACGTCGGCGCGTACATCCATCACACTGCCCTCTGCCGTTTATCCAGCCGCATCTTGTCAGCGATCATCGCGATGAATTCGCTGTTAGTGGGCTTGCCGCGCAGGTTGTGGATGGTATAGCCGAAGTAGCTGTTGAGGGTATCCACATCGCCCCGGTCCCACGCCACCTCGATGGCGTGGCGGATGGCCCGCTCCACCCGGCTGGCAGTGGTACCGTTTTTCTTGGCGATTTCCGGGTAGAGGCGTTTGGTCACAGCGTTGATGTACTCCGGCTCGTTCATGGTAAGCAGGATGGCATCCCGCAGGAACTGATAGCCCTTGATGTGGGCGGGAACGCCGATCTGGTGCAGGATCTCAGTGACTGTCAGTTCATCGCTGTCCACGCTGGTGTGCAGGATGCGCTTTTCCTGCCCGGCAGCCACCTTCAGCACGCGGCTTGCCAGAACCGTTTCGTCAAAGGGCTTGACGAAATAGTAAGCAAAGCCCTCATCCAGCAGCTCCTGCACCATTTCCTCGCTCTGGAACGCCCCCGTCACAAAGAAAGAGGTGTGACGCTCACCGGCTGCATTGTACTTCTGTTTCACGGCCAGCGCATCCAGCCCGGGCATAAAGGCATCCAGCAACACCACCTGGGGCCGCACTGCAAGCATTTTCTGCAGGACCTTCAGGCCGTCTTTTTCCACCACGGTCACCTCTACGCCCTTCTGCTCCAAAGCTTCACGACAGGCTGCCGTGATCTCTGCGCCAGTATCCGACATCAAAAATTTGATCTTGTCCATCGTTCATTCCTCCAATGTGTGCGGTTTTCCTTACGTTTCTGATTTTACCATAAATTCCCATGGATTTCAACTGTTATTTTTGCCATATTATGGAATCTTCAGTCGAATCAGCCTGTTTTGTTTTACCAAATCTGCTCATTTTTCCGCCGTTGCAACCCGTTCAGCCTGCTCCAACATGGTCTGCGCGAAAATTCCATAGCCCCGTGTCGGATCGTTGACGAGAACATGGGTCACCGCGCCGACCAGCCGCCCATTCTGCAAAATGGGACTGCCGCTCATCCCCTGCACAATGCCGCCGGTCCGGGTAAGCAGGGCTTTGTCTACCACCCGGATGACCATATTGCGGCGCGGATCGGCATCGCTGATCTTCTCGATGCGGACATGGTAGGTACGGGGCGTTTCCCCGGAGACGGTAGCCAGGATCTGTGCATCCCCCGTCTCGGCCTCCTGCGCAAACGCCACCGGCATGGTTTGCCCGGAAAAGCCTGTCCGTGTTGTGCCATAAACACCGTTTTCTCCATTGATCCGGATGCTGCCAATGGCGTGGGCGCTCAGGAACTTCCCCTTCAGCTCCCCTGGGCTGCCCACAGTGCCCATGCTGCACCCGGTGATCTCACATGGCACGATCTCCCCGCTGCGCAGAGCGATGCTTTCGCCGGTGTCGCCGTCGCTGATGGGATGCCCCAGCCCCGCAAAGACACCCTTTTCCGGGTCCACAAAGGTCAGGGTACCCACACCGGCGGAGGAATCCCGCACCCACATGCCTGCCCGCCACTGGGCGGCAGCAGCATCCCAGACAGGGGTCAGGGTGGTGCTGCGCTGTTCCCCACTGCGGACATAGATGACCTCTGCGGCGCTTCCCCGGGCGGCTTCCAGCGCTTCCTTCACAGCGTCATTGTTTTCCGTCCTGATCTGTCCAATGCAGATCACGCGGTCTCCCAGGCGCAGTCCCGCTGCCTTTGCCGGGTTCACTGTGCTCCCGCCGGGGCTGTCGATATCGGAAAAGCCAACGATCAGTGCCCCCTCGGAGAACATTTTGACCCCGAACGGCGTACCGCAGACCGTGACCTGCGTGCGCTCCGTGACCACCGTGCGGATATTCTTGATGGGAAGCCATCCGCCCAGTGACAGAGTGGTCTGGTAACTGCCCACGACCTGGGTACTGGCCGCATTCTGGCTGCCGTGAAGCCCCATAGGTTCCACCCAGCCAAAACGGGGCAAAAGCAAGGCCTGCCCGGGTTCCAGATAAACACGATCCGGCAGGCGGCTGTACAGCCACCCCAGCAGCAGAAACGGCAGCAGGAGCAGATATACTGCTGTCAGTCTCAGCAATCGGTATGCTCTGTTGCGTCGTTTCACGGTCCTGCCTCCCCGGTGATAATTTGTTCTAGTATGCACCGGGACACCATTGAATATGAAACGAGGAAATTTCTATCAAAATCGCTTGACTTTCCCGGGGTAATGTGGTAGTATATTCAAGCAGTCCGCAACAACGGTTTCAAGCCTCAGAAATCCAGGATTGCAACAATTTTATAGTTGTGCGAGGGTGGCGGAACTGGCAGACGCGCACGTTTGAGGTGCGTGTGGTTTATCCTTGGGGGTTCGAGTCCCCTCCCTCGCACCAGAAAAACCCCACGAAATATCGAAGAAAATTCGATGCTTCGTGGAGTTTTCTTTTTGCCGTCGTGTCAGATACTGTCAGATACTGCCGCAAAATGCCTGATTTTGCGGTGCCTTTGTCAGAAAATGTAGTGTGCTGCAGGGTGAAAATGTCCGTTTTGATGGACGACGACTTCTGTCGGATTGTCCTGTCGGCCGCTTGCGCAATGGGCGGGGGTGTGGTATGCTGAAACAAAAACAGCGGGCATCCGGCCGAAACTGCGCCGGGGAAGGGAGCGATCCGATGAAGATCACAGTATATCTGGGAGCCAGCGAGGGCAATGACCCGGCGCTGAAAACAGCCGTGCAGGAGCTTGGCCGCTGGATCGGTCAGAGCGGCAACGCGCTGGTTTACGGCGGCTCCCGCAGCGGACTGATGGGTCTGCTGGCCGACAGCGTATTAGCCGCCGGCGGGCAGGTGACTGGGGTGGAACCGCGGTTCTTTGTGGAACAGGAGCTGCAGCACAACGGTCTGACCGAACTCATCGTCACGGAGAATATGGACCAGCGCAAGGCGAAGATGATCGAGCTGGGCGATGCATTCGTGGCATTTCCCGGCGGCACCGGGACGCTGGAAGAGATCGCAGAGGTCATGTCCATGGTGTCGCTCCGGCAGCTGGATGCGCCCTGCATCCTCTACAATCTCAACGGCTACTACGACAGCCTGAAAGCCTTGCTGAACGAGATGATCTGCAAGGGACTTTCCTCGGCCCAGCGGCAGGCAGGGATCCATTTTGCGGCAGACCTTGCCCAGATCCGTGCCCTGCTGGAATCAGATAAAAACCACTGAACAGGAAAAAGCCTCTGCACCGGAAAACCAGTGCAGAGGCTTTTTGCAAGATTTCAAGCAACCTGTGTGAGTGTTCAGACTCAGGCGGCAGTGGTAGAAGCAGCCTCGCTGGATGCAGCCTCAGAAGAAGCAGACTCGGTCTCCACCTCGCTGGAAGCGGCCTCGGAAGAAGCAGCAACAGAAGAGGACACAGCCTCAGAGGTAGAAGAAGCAGCGGTGGAAGAAGCAGAACCGCCGCAAGCGGTCATACCGGCAGCCAGAGCCAGAGCAACAACAGCAACAGCAACATTCTTGAG
>ENA-OUQP01000430-OUQP01000430.1-human-gut-metagenome-genome-assembly--contig:-NODE-430-length-39751-cov-12.852328_pt1 | contig 39751 bp, 27 predicted proteins | sample MGYA00237951_ERZ548836 | MGnify/ENA primary metagenome ERZ548836 (study PRJEB26490, sample SAMN05194702) | human gut metagenome | biome: terrestrial biome; feature: human-associated habitat; material...
CTATTGTATTGCTTCAAATTACATTTTTTAACATCTTTTATTGATACACAATCTGATGAAATTCCTTTTCGTATCAATTGCTCTCTCAAATGATCAATTCGATATCTTGATGAAAATGTAACTTCCTGAACCACAAAAAGTATTTTTTGAGTATTTATTTTTTTATTACAGCACTCTTTAATAACTTGATTTCTCGTTATTGTCTCATACACAGACGTTGCTGAAATCTTTGAGATAATAATTCCTTTCTCATATTTTTTCACTCGTTCAGCTGGTGCCCCGATGTCAAAACACATAACAGGCATTCCCATCTTCATAATTTCTTCTGTTGTATATGAAAATGTTTCCGGCCATATTGATGGTATCAAAAATGCGTCTATATCGTTTTCTAAAGTCAACCTAGGGATTGATCCTCTTGTATATGCTCCTGTCTGACTAAATACCGGACTATTAATATCAACACATGAAGTTCCAATCAATTTTATCCGTATATCTAAATTTTCTTTTTCAATTCGATCTACTAGTTGTGCAACAATATCTCCACCTTTGTGCTTTGTCAAAACTCCTAAAAGTCCTATATTCAAGGTCTTCGTAGTCTTATTTTTCTTTTCTATCCGTGGCATGTATCCTATTTGATGCGGAATCACTACAATATTCTCTAACATGCCAAATGTTTTTTCAGCAATTTCTTTAGTGCTATTAGAAAATACAACAACCTCATCACAAGATTTTAAAAATGTTTTCCATTCCTCTCTCCATTGTTCCATGGAACCATAATCTAACGCCTGTAATGATTTATTATTTTTCAAGCACTGATTACAAGTCTCACACGATGGCAACTCACAGTATTTATCTTCATTATTAAGTAAATTAATTGTAGGACAAACTGCAAAGAAATCATGGAATAACATTTTTACAGGAATGTTATTCTTTTTAGCTGTTTCTTTTATATTTTTTAATTGCTCATACAATACTGGATAAGTTACTAATTCATTAATCCAAATTTCATCGATACACAAATATTCCAATATCCTTGGTAAATTTTTTGTATCATTATATTGCATCTTTAATTCATCATTTTTCCAATAGTAACTAATTTTAAATAAATCTTTCAGATAATCATAACGAATAATAATAAATTCCTTACCTTCAGCCAGGCATTGCTTCTTCTTATTTTCTAAATATTTAGTTGCCCCTCCTCCAAGTGAATGGTCAAACGCAAGAATAGTTTTTTCTGTTTTATATTTACGTAATAATTCAAACTCTACACTCTGTCTTATATCCTTATTAGGATCCTGTGCACAAAATTTCGCAACATCACTGCTATAAGCCGGATGTTTCTGCAATAACTTTTTTTCATGCTCTTTTAAATATCTTTTTTTATCTTCACTTTTGAAACTTCCACCATGATTATGAAAAACAAAAAGATTCTCTACATGAACATTTTTATATCCTTTTTCTATTGCACGTTGACACCAGTCATTCTCTTCTCCATAACCTTTTCCAAACGTTTTTGCATCAAAATTACCAATTTCCTGAAGAACTTCCCTATTGATTCCCATGCAAAAACCAACTCCGGTTGGCAACTCTTCATATCTTGGCTGTATCTTTTTGAATTCGCTGTCAATCTGTTCTACAGTTAAATCCAAAAATAATTTATTATCATAACCGAATTTAGGAAAACTACAAATTGTACCACAAGTCGTAAAAGGTGTCGTCGATGCTATCTCTTTATTTTCAAATATTGGGAGCATTAATCTTTCAAGCCATTGACTTGGAAGTTCCACATCCGTATTCACAAGTGCAACATGGTTTTGACTAATAGCAAATCCTCTGTTGACCGTCTGAACAAATCCTAAATTTTCTTCATTATTCAATAGTATTACATTATCATTTTCTTTGGCATATGCTTCCAGATAATCTTCAACGCGAGTATCAGGACTTTTATCATTAATCAAAATCAATCTGTAATTCATATCTGTTAACTTTATAGATGTCAACAACTTTTCTAAATACTGATAACCATTGTATACAGGTACAATAATATCGACACTCTGTGCATAATACTCTTTTGGAAATTCAAATGTATAAGAATTTTTACTATTCATTTCCGTTACAATGTCAACCACTTTTTCCGTTGAATCAATTTCTACAACTCTGCCTTCTCTCTCTTTATTGACTTCGCCATCACTAATCACTTTTCCAAGGCGTAACCTATATTTTTTACTTTCACATGAAAATACTAACCAAACATTATATTCCTTAATATTTTCAACAATCGCTTGAGCATAAAAACCACTTTGTTTTGCATTATCAATTTTTAAATTCTGATACACATCATTTCTTGTAACTCCATATTTCCCCTTTATCAAAAAACTGGACTTAGTTTTATCCTCAATCAAAAAATGTACATTCTTAAATCTGTATTTTGTCGAGCACATCCAACCTCTTATTGTTAATACACTTCCTGACTGTTGGCACTCATCTACTATATAATAAATTCCTAATTGCTTTTGTTGTATTTTAGAAAACATATCTTTTACTAAACGTCATTGATTAATCAATGCATTGTCTCCTTTCTCTTTTTCTATATCCACATTTGTACAAGCCATGTTATCGCAGTACAAGTTAACATTCCGCACATATATAGCGGATATAAGTTTACACAATATTTCTGTGTTTTTTCATTTCCACATGGTAAAGCTAGTGCAATTAGTGGAATTGCCGGAAGCAAATAACGATATGTTATTCCCCATATTTGCCCATAATCTGGCGGGGTTAACGTATATCCCACTAATACCATTCCCATAACTACTGCACCAAACCCAACTAGCAAAACAATCTTTTTCCATATTTTACAATTTTTTTGAATAAATAATAAACTTATTACAATAATCAACGCATACGGAATAACAAAAGATCCATTTAAAGACTGAAAAACTTCTGCTATCTGTTGTATCCACTTATCAAAAAAAAGTGTTGTTATGCTTTTAGGATTTTCCAACATATACTGTATATGCTCCTTAGGGAGAATTTTATATAGCATATTTAATATTATATTTTTTTCTAAAAAAGCACTTCCAAATATTATAACTATTCCCCCTCCAATTATTGCAAAATATTTCTTTTGATTACTTTTCACTCTATATATTATGTTTTCAAAATTCTTTTTTCTAAATAATATCAATAAAAATATACAATAGATTAAATACGGTGGCTTCAATATAACTATATATAAAGCCAATATACTTAACAATATGCTTCGCACAATTCCCTTTTTATCATTTAATAATTGGACATCTTTGTCCTCAAAACAAACTATTAATGCCATATATAATATTAATAAAGCCATTAATAAACCATCTGTATTACACGAAGATCTTAATAAAATAATATTAGGTACAAACCATACTAACCATATTATATGTCGAATTTTATCTGCTAAAGTTAACGAAAGCCAACCGATTATCGTACATATCAACAATTGTCCCAGACGTGATAGATAAAATAATATAGCTGAATCTATTTTTAATAACTTCCCTATCCATATTAATAGAGTCTGTGGCCAATAATACATAATTCCACGCCCTGCCGTCGCCACTAAAGACACTTTTGAATAATTATCAACATCTTTTTCTTTTAGAATTATTTGCAATTGATTTATGCATAATTTTTGATTAACTTCCGCATAATATGAACGATTATTATAATTAAAGTCAAAATCTAATAAACGTAAATCATTTATCTTCTTAGGCACACTAAGAAAATAACTTTTCCCATCTTCAAATGCAAAATTTCCTTTTTCTTCTCCCGTTGGTTCACTAGGCTGAATCACAAATTTTCCCTCACTTAAAGAATAAGCTCGCAAAAAATGTCTGTATTCATCATCACGGCTAGCAGGAGGCATAATCAAAATTGCTAAAACTCCAATATATAAAGAGAGAACTACAAATGTTTTGTTCATCAATCCGTACTTCATAATACAGTATAATGAAATAACGAAAAACAATAAAATCATTATCAAAATCACATAATAAATCATTTTATAATCAAATGTGTAGTTTTGTTTTATACATATTTGATTATTATATTCTGCAATCTCCATATCGCAATCGGTAAACCGGGTTTCTAATATATATTTTTGTCCCTGTTTTAAATTATATTTTGAAACATCCAATACAATTGCTTTTTTATCTGAAGATAAAACATCTTCTATTTTTACATTCGTTTCTTTCGTATCTTCTTTATTCTTTTTTATCTTATAAGTAATTATTCCATTATTTTTAGTAATATTCTGAATTTCAAACTCTAAACTTATCAATTTATCACTTATTGCTACAAACTCTGATTCAATACAATCATCATAAACGTTCTCATAGGTAGTTCCTTCCTCATTAACAAAATATGTTTTTTCCTTTTGTTCATTAATATTCTTCACGGCTTGCGAAAAATATCCCAAAATGATAATACTTATAAGCATAATGCTTATAACCTGAACATATTTTATGCATTTTTCCGAATCCTTCTTATAAAGTTTCATTAACTCAAAAAGAATAAAAAAGATTATAATTAGTTCCAATAATAACAGGAAAATATACTTTATATACTGCACCCCAGATAATACTCTACATATTATAAACGGATCCTCTCCAGATACTATATACTTATTTCCTTTTAACTCCACTCCTGATGTGTATACAATATTATTTTGTATCGTTTTTAACTCTTGTTTTATCAATGGGATATTATTCCATTTAAATACAACTTCACTTATTTCAAATTCATTACATCCATTTATATCCAATCGAATTTCTTTTCCAACAAAAAAAATATGTTTTATTTTTGTTTTATAATACTCTCCATCCTTTTCTAAAATGGCACTTTGCTTTTCATTATAACCATTTTGAGATGTAGTTTTATAATACACTTGAATTGTTTCTTCTTCACTCAATGGTTCTGTGGTCTTTATTAACACTGTAAAATTTTGCAGACTCCAAGATATAACCACTGTAATTAACATTATAAAAATAATATATTTTACGCTACTATATTTTTTCACAATTCACTAACTATATAATAGTAAATTCTACTATCACACATTTCCTTTCTTATTTTTACACATAATGCAACAAAATTCTTTTTTATAATCAGCTATATATTCATACTGACTAACGTTGATTAAAAATCTTCAAATGTATCATATAAAGTTAAATCCAATATCTATTTAAAAGCAAGAAAATAGTATATCCCATTATACATACCTCGCCAACAATGATACCTATCATTATTACATGCTTTTTTACCTCTTTTATGGTAGGGAGTGGCAAAAACAACAATGGCAAAAAAGGCAAGAAATATCTCCCCTGCAATCCTCCGATATACGGAATTTGATATAATGCTTCTCTAATATTATATAGCTCTTTACTCTGCTCACTTCCAAAAAGTGTAACCATAATTGTATGGTTAACCATTGAAAGTAAAATCATCAAAAATAGCACGCAAAAAACTATAAATATATATCCTGCTTCCATAACTGTGAATTTTTTGTTTTCAGCTTTGTCTAAATTCACAAATGCAAACAAAAAAATGAATAAATAAATTCCAATTGCGCAACCATATAACATAGGTGTATCTAACCATCCAAAATTTCCAACAGATGATACAATTATATGTTCATGCCATGTTGTTATCGTCTGCTCTAATAAATAAATAGCTCTTCTCCATTCAACTACCATTCCATATAAAACTTGTATCCATCTATTATTTTTCAAATAATAGATACAACCAATAGCACATATGCAACCTATTAATAAAAATACTCTTCCATATTTCCTTATCCATTTTTCATCTATTACTTTATTGTATACTCTAATTTGAATTTTTTCTAAAGGAATTAATATATATAGCATTCCCAAAAATACATACGGTACCTTTATATATGTAATAGCCATCAGCACTACTATACTAGCAAAAATGTCTTTTAATTGTATAGTAGTTTTTTCAAACTTCAGAGATAAAATATCAGAGATAAAAAAGAACGATAAAGATATTACTATACAATCATACCCCAAACTTCCGGCTTGCTGCAACGCAATTGGTGATGCCATAATTAAAAACATTATTTCTTTTTTTATAGGCATTTTTTTCAATGTATAATAACAAATAGCAGTATAAAACAACAAAGAAGTCCATTCTCCCAGTTGTAATGCCCAATACGTTGGTATTCCCATCAAAATGCCCAACAATATTCCACATGTTGCCGGAAAGTGCTTTATAATGTCTAAGGTTATTCCCTTAGGCATCATTTCTCTTTTTGTATATTGTGGAGGTGTTAATAACGCTTCTTTTTGTTCAGATTCTTTCACTTTTTTTTCTGGATGAAATTCAATTCTTCCAGTTTTTATAGCAATATCATTTTTTAACTCCGTGGCAAAACTATCGTTCTTTATAGACTGACCAATCATTTCTAAATGCACTGGTTCATCCGGAGTTTGCCATGTTGGAATTAATATCGATAATATCAATCCTACTATAAAAATTATAGTACATGCACATTTATTTATTCTATTTTCTTTATTCATACCAACTTAACCATTCTATTTTTCATCTTTTTTTACTAATTTTATTTGAATTGCTTCTATCGCCTTAGCTTTTCCTGTAGTTCCAGCCTGTTCTCCATTTTTAACCCAATCTTGCCAACCTAAATCCTGAACATGAACTCGATATTCTATATCATAATGCTTTTCTATTTTCCCTGTAAATTTTATCTTTACAGCTTCCACAGACAAAGCTCTTCCAGTTGTTCCAATTTGTTCCCCATTTTTACTCCAATTTTGCCAGCCTAAATCTCGAACATGTGCCTGATATTCTACATTCCCTGCATATAAGCTATCTTCTAATTGTATTCTTAAGGCTTCTACTGCTTTCGCTTTTCCTGTGGTTCCAGCTTGTTCCCCGTTTTCAACCCAGTTTTGCCACCCCAAATCCCGGATGTGTGCACAATAAGATAGCGTTGTATCCTTTTCTTTATAAGCGTTTCCAATCACAGGAATATTTTTATCTTCAATTGAAAGTATTTTTATCTGAATTGCTTCTATTTTATATCCATAGCCTTTGGTTCCAGCCATTTCTCCATTAGCTGTCCAGCCCAACCAACCTAAATTTGTCACATGGACTCGATAATAGACTCGATATTTATCACTACTTTCTCCAGATAAGCTAATTTTTATAGCTCCTAATGTTTTTGCCTTTCCTACTGAACCTGATATATCTCCATTTTTCACTATATCCTGCCAGTTTCCCTTTGGATCACTACTTGAATATTCTACATTTACATCCTGTAAATCTGTTGTAACTTTTAAAGCTTCTATTCCTCTGTTTTTTCCTGTAGTTCCTGCTATAGAACCATCTGAAACTGATTTTTGCCATCCTTCATCACTTACATGTGCTTCATAACTCACATTTTTAATCTTTTCTTTATAAGCCGTCCCTAATATTGGTGTATCTGATGAATTTTTAGCCAAAACATAAATCTGTATTGCTTCAATAGCATAGTTATAGTTTTTTGTACCTGCTGGTTGTCCATCACATGTCCAATCTAGCCACCCTAAATTAGATACGTGCACTCTATAATAAATGCTATATTTATCTTTATCTTCCCCCGACAATTTTATTTTAATTGCTTCAATATGTTTTGCTTTTCCTGTTGTACCAGAGACCTGCCCATCAGCCACATCGTTCTGCCAATTTCCTTCTATACAACTTGCATATTCTACACTTAAATTATTTCTATCAGATGTTAACTTATATGCTTCAATTCCTTTATTTTCACCTGTTGTTCCAATAATCTCTCCATTCATTTTTTCATTTTGCCAGCCAATATCACTTATGTGTGCCTGTTGGACTATATTTACATCATAATACGGTCTTGACATCTTTCCTGGTGCATTACTACTTTCTGGTAAAACTACGACCTGATATGCTTCCATCGGATACCCATACCCTTCACTTCCTGCACTTTCTCCGTCTTTAGCCCAATCTAACCAACCTACAGTTCTTACATATGCTCTATAGTATATATTATATTTTGCTGCATCTTCCCCTGTCAGTTGAAATCTAATCGCTTCAATGGCTTTACCCTTTCCTACAGTTCCTACCGTTTCTCCTTCTTTAACTGTATCTTGCCATCCCAATCCACTCACATTTACTTGACTTTCAACTTGTAATTGTTCATTATTATTTATATTTATTTTCAATGCTTCCAGTTGTTTATTCTGTCCTACAGTTCCCGCAATCAATCCATTAGACACGGAACTCATCCAACCCATATCTGATACGTGTGCTGAATATGTAATCATATTTTTAGTTTCAACCGGTATTTCAATCCCTGATGATACACCATGATCTTTTGGGGAACCAATCAAATAATTCATATCTACATCTGTAGAAATACCTGACACGCGTCCAGTTGATGAATACTGCCATATTGCATATTCTCCTGTATATTTACACGTTGAATTGTATTGAGCCACCCATCTATACCATTGAGAAAAACAAGTGTCTGTTAAATAAGTATTCCACCAATTCAAGCTAGCATAAACTCCAACTGCATAACCTGCATTTTTGATTGTATTACAAAACGTTTTAGCGATAGAAGACAAATCGCTTCCAATGGTGCTATTATCTTCCATATCAAAATATACAGGATAACTTAAATTATGGCCATTGATTAATCTCAAAACATGTTGTGCCTCACTTAAAGCCTCATTCGTATCTGTTGCATACGAATACAGATAAACCCCATAAGGGATTCCCAACCTTTCACATTCCGAAACATTTCTTACCCATTGCCTATCATCCTGACTTGTTTTATTCTGACCATATCCACATCGAATGATAACAAAATCGATTCCCGCAGCTTTTACCTTCTCCCAGTCAATTGTTCCATCATGATGACTTACATCTATGCCTGTCCCTGTTGCATTTGGATTATATGCAGCTCTAGCTCTACTTCTTCCAAATCCGTCCGTTCCAGACTGATGCAGCAAAACACCATCTTCATAACGCCAACTATTTGCTCTATCTGTTAATTCTGGATCTTCTTCGACCTGTATTTCTTGTGTTTCCTGTTCTTCTACTCCAATCTCATTGTTTGTACTATCAATTTCCGGAGCTGTTTGATCAATGCCTGTCTCAAAATCTTTGATATCTGTTGCAGTCTGTGTTGAATCCTCGGCATCAGTTTCATCGTCTTTTTGCTCAATATCTGCTGTGTTTATTTCGTCTGCCATATTATTCTCTGTAGCATTAACCTGAATATTCGTTATTCCCAAACTACTAATTACAATCGCTAGTGTTAACAGAATTGTTAATGTTCTCTTCATCCTCTTCTGCCTTTCTAATTCTATCCTCTTCATGTTTCATATAAAGCGCCATTTCCTGCGTCAAATTCTTAAGCCTTATTGACATTCTTGACACCGCTATAGTCAACCCAAATATAATTGCCAATGAAAAACAAAATCCCAAAAAGAACAACATATTTGATGGTAATGTGATTCCCATGATTTTCGCTAACCAACCCATAATTCCAGGGAACACATCTAATACCAGCACGATTGCTCCAACTCCCAGCCATGTCAACGCATATCGTAATTCCAAGGCCTTCTTTCTTATCATATTAACAATCACAAATAACGCTATAATGATAACAATAGCTATAATAATCTGAATACGTAAATTCATCTTTTTTCTCCCTTTACTATTTTCTAATACGTTCAATAAGAATTGCTAAAGTCACTTTTATCATATAATAAACTGATTTTTTAGGCGAAATAGAAGACACTCCTCCTTCTCTGGCTTTCATAATGACCGGAATTTCTTCCACCTTTTTTTTCTGCCTTAATATAGCCACAACACTTTCCGGTTCTGGATAATCTTTTGGATAATCATAAGCAAATAATTTCATCACATCACGATTAGCCATACGAAGTCCAGATGTCGGATCCGTAATCTTTTTTCCAGTCATTAAATATATTAAAACTGTAAAATATTTTATTCCTAACCTTCTCGCTCCTGACGATTGAAATCCTTCTTTATTAATAAAGCGAGAACCTATAACCATATCCAGATTATGACTTTCAAGATACTCTGCCATTTCATTCAAAAATCTCGGATCATGTTGTCCATCACCATCTACCTGTACAGCAACATCATAGCCTTCTTCATAACCATATCGATATCCTGTTTGCACCGCTCCCCCAATTCCAAGATTAATCGGTAAATTTACAATATTATACTGATTTTTTTCACATATCTCACGAGTATTATCTGTTGAGCAGTCATTAATAATTACATAGTCAAATTCTGATGCTTCCTTTTTTATAGCCTCAACTGTCTTTTCAATATTAGCACTTTCATTATATGCCGGTATTATAATTAACTTCTTCATATGTTCTCCTAGCTCATTTTATTTGAATTTTCACTCTTTGAATATAATTTAGCCAATATTTTTGCTATACACTTTGGCCAAAATTTACAAAACATTTCATAATCTTCTTTGTTTCTCGCGTTATCTCCTAGAATAATTGATGTTTCTGATTCTTCGTGAATCCTATGTCCCATCTGTATGGTTGAATCATATAAAAATGCTCCTTTTAATCTTGATAATCTCTCCCACGCTTCCCAATCTTCATCCGAACGATATCGAACTTGAAAAACCGGATTTGGAAGATTATTTTTAGCATACGTCACAGCCGGACAGCAAATTCCACTTCCCAATGATAAACTTCTTCTTCTCACAAAACGACTGTTTTGTAATACTTTTGCTCTAAGTGGGAACAGCAAAATCCTCTTTATTCTTAATAGTTGATTACTAATTACTTTTTTCCCATTTCTCACTTCACAATAATCAGAAAAGTAAATCAATGGTTTTTTACTCTGTTCCAACATTTTTACTGCTCTAAGCGAATACTCTGGAAAATATATATCATCCTGATGTGCAATTGTTACATATGGCGTATCGGCTTGATTATACCCAAAATTCCAATCCTGAACAATACCTCCCTGTCCTTCATTTACCTTTAATTCAATATCATATTCTTCACATAACCGACTGATGTAATCATTTGGCGTAGATGTAATCATTATAATGTTAGATTGTTCTTTTTGCTTTTTCAATGATTTAATGCACTCTTCTAAATATGCACTTTCTTTATATGCACATATTACAAAAGTATGTTTATCTCTTATCGTGGTCACCCCTGTAATCCTCCATTTGTTTAACACATTTTATTCTATTAGTCATTATAAGCCTTTGTAATTATAACACGTAAAGAACTAACAAGCAATTCCGGATAAGACTCTAATTAACTATAAAATTAAAGACCATCCTACAAATATGCAGGATGGTCCTCTCAAAATACAAATACTATTTAATTACATATGACTGTTTTGTGACTGATTTGATACTCTTCACAGCCTTCCGGGCATTCATATTGTATTTTTTTGCCTTTCCAGTACAAGTGTGCTATAACTGTCTTTCCATCACTTGCTACAAGCACCGCTTCCGAACTTTTACTTAAGTGATTACCTATTATAACAATGCAAATACAGATTAATGCTACACTTACTATTCCAATCCATTTTTTATTCCTTTTTCTGTCCATGTCGATATAGTACCATATTCGCACATTTTTTTCTATATATCCACTAACAATCCTGTATTTATCTAATTTTTTTATTCATTTTTACATATAAAAAATGCACAGACTGAGATCGTCAATCTGTGCATCATTTCTATTTCATAAATATATACTATTTTTAATGATAAACAACTACGGTCGTTCCTGATGGAATATTGTCATATATCCATTTTGCATTATTGATATCTAATCGTACACATCCATGTGACAACGGCATTCCCAGTCTACCATCTCTCAACGTTCCGTTCTTGTTATACAATACAGAATGGAACAGATAATTACCTCTAAACTGTGTATACCAATAACATCTTGATGCACCTGAATCAAAATAATATCCTCTGATTCCGACTGTAAATATTCCTTCTACTGTTGGTGTACTTGGCGCTCCGTCCGAGCAATCCCAGTAGAAAACATTCTGCCAGCTTCCCTGCCAGCCTCTGAATACACCAACTTTATGTGTGCTTCTGTTTACAAGAATTAAATATGGTGTAGAACTACTGTAGAAGTTAGCTCTCGCCTGCATTTCATTTACTACACGAGGTGGTGCTTTTTTAAATGCATTGGAAGTGCTTCCTGGAGCTGCTGTATTCTTAGGAACAAGTTTAATCTGCATTGCTTCTACCTGATATCCGTATCCACTTGTACCGGCATCTTGACCATTTTTCGCCCAGCCAAGCCAGCCAAAATTAGCAACATGCATCCGGTAATACACATCTACATATTTAGCTAAATCTCCTGTGAGTTTAATACGCATTGCTTCGATATGTTTTCCTTGTCCAGTTGTTCCAGCTATATTACCATTACCTGTTAAAGTCTGCCAACCAATATCCTGTACATGAGCCTGATACTCAATTCCGCCTGTATATTGATTCTCATTTGATTTTACACTTAATGCAACTGCTTCTATTCCTTTATTCTGACCAGTTGTTCCCAAAAGTTGTCCTGCATTCTGCGCTTCTTTCCAGCCATCCCCCGACACATGAACCTGTCCTTCAATTTTAGGAATATCTTCTCTGGTCAAAGCACTTCGTCCTGTTTCTGGAACATCTACGCTATTCTTAGGATAAAGCTTAATTTCTATTCCTTCTATAGCACAGCCATAGCCTGTACTTCCTGCTGTTTCTCCATTCTTTGTCCAAGACAGCCATCCATAATTTGCAATATGAGCTCTATAATAAATATCATATTTTTCATCTAAGGCTCCACTTAATCTGATTTTGACCGCCTCAATCTGCTGATTTTTTCCTTCTGTACCTGCAAGCTGATTATCTGATACCTCAGACTGCCATCCTACATTACTAACATGTGCCTGGTAAATTACAGAACCTTCTGTTATCGGATTTTCTCCAAATCCTTGATAACTGATTCTAAGCCCTTCCATCGCTAAGCCTTTTCCCTCTGTTCCTGCTGTTTCACCATCTGCTACTTGTTTTTCCCATCCTATTTTCTGCACATGTGCTTGATATACAATATTTCCAAAGTTATCACTTGTAACTAATGCTCTAGTGCCTACCTCTGGATGTTCTTCCCCATCTTTTGCACATATTTTGATTTCTATTCCTCTTACCGCAAGATCTAATCCTGTACTTCCTGCATCTCCACCATTAACGGTCCAATCCAACCAACCCTTTCCTTCTACATTTACTCGATAATAAATATCATATGTTTGAGCAAGTTGTTCCGTCAATTTTACTCTGACTGCTTCTATCTGCTTATTTTTTCCTACCGTTCCTGCTATCTGTCCATCTTTCACTTCATCCTGCCAGCCAATATCTTCCACATGTGCCTGATAAATTACAGAACCACTTATTTGTCCATACTCTTTTAAATCATCTGCAACTGTCACCCTTAACGCCTGCAAATCTTTACTTCCATCCGGTAGACCTGCGGAATCTCCATCTATAACATTGCTCATCCAGCCAACATCTTGCATATGTGCCTGATAGATAACTCTTCCCCGATTTGTTTCAGCTTTATAACTTTTCTGATCCTGTACCGGCTTATCTTCTGCGTCCTTCTTGCATATCCTAATTTCAACCGCTTCTACAGCCTTTGCATATCCAGTACTTCCTGCATATTCTCCATTTTTTGCCCAGCCTAACCAGCCAATATCTGATGAATGAACTCTGTAATATATATCATAGGTTGCCGCTATTTCTCCTGTCAGATTAATCTTAAGCGCCTCTATAAATTTTGCTTTTCCTGTTGTACCTGCTACTTCTCCATTTGTTACTGATTTCTGCCAGCCGATATCACTTACATGTGCAGCATATTCTATGCCTCCTTCAATATTATCTGGCATTTCTAAATCCATTTGCAATGCTTCTACTGATAACGCCCTTCCAATTGTACCAGCTGTTTCTCCATTTCCAACTGATTCCTGCCAACCAATGCTGCTTACATGCGTTTTATAAGTAAGTACTGGTTCCTGCGCTTCCATCTCAACCGGTTCATTTTCCAATAACTGTTGATTCTCATCATCACTATTTTCTTCTACTATTACCGTTTGTTCCTCTTGTTGACTAAAATCTTCCTGAATCCCTTCATCCTGATTATTTTCAATTTCTGTCGAATCCTCTTCCATTTGATTTTTGTCGTTTTGTTCTGGATATTCTTTCTCTTCTGTCTGGCTCTTTACGGTTTCTTCTGCATACACATTTTGAACATAAGTTCCCACTCCCACGAAGAAAACTAACTGCAATGCCAACATTCCTGCCAGAATCTGCTTTACCTTTCTTTTTATTTTCATCTCTCTCCTCCTTTTTCTTTTATAAAAAATATAATTATCATCACTCCTAATACTCCAAACAGAACGCCTGCCGATAAAGAGTATGCATATCCAGCTCCCATCAATCCCCATTTTTTCACTAACGGATTAGATATTAAAAATGCTGTTATACTTGCAACCACAAAACCAACCAATAGAAATACTTGTTTTCGCATTACCGTTAAAATGACCTGTTCAATTACCGCAAATGCAAAAAATGCACCCCCTATTAATAAAACAGTCAACACATTTCGATATTTTTGTAGCGCCACTCCAAAAACAATGGAAAGAATTGGACAACCCAACCAACCACCTACTAAAACGATAAAAAATGCAATTGCAACTGCTACAGTAAAAATCAATGCACATAATTTCAAAAAATTTCTATACTGTTTTTTTACCCAATTTTCTGACAATCGCACCAATAGAGGTTGTAATGCAAAACCCACAAAAAGATTCGTTACAAAACAAGGCATAAAAAGATATGTATAAAACGCCTGTTCCCGTGAAGTCATATATGTATCAATTGCATATTTCTGTGCATTTCCCATATAAATTAATAAAAATGCACTTATACACAAAGGCAAACATTCCTTCAGTAATCCCACTATCTTTTTCCATTCAAAAACTGGTCTTTCTAAAACAAATACTGATTTTGTAGAGCTGATCAACATTATTAAACTGATTCCAGAAATTATTGTCGCTATACAGCAACTTAATATCATATTATGGGTAATAACTAGTGATATGCAAAAAGCAATGACATACCCCGCAATTCTTATAGTCATCATCTTACCTGCAATATCTAATCTACCATTTTTTTGATAGTAACCTCCATATACATCGTCCATCGCATCTGTTACTTTCAAAAAACATAATAATATTGTAATACAAGCTTTTTCGAAATAATATCCCTCTGCCATTACAAAGATACCTACTGCACACATCATAACAACATTAGTTAAAATGCGAGAAGATAAATATATTCCCATGGTGTACTTATTTCGTATGTCAGTTGCCTGATAATTACGCATTCCATAATTTCCTATTGTCAGCATCATCTGAGATGTCGAAAAGGCTAATGAAAAAACTCCCGCATCCGAAACTCCATTTATTAAAGTTACTATCCATAACAAAAACATAGATACCACAGAATTAAGCCCACTGGACGTCATATTCCAAAATACACTTTTCTTCTCTATATTTTCTTTTTCAGTATGCCATAGATTTTCAAGCATTATATTTTAAATTCCTTCCGTTTCTTTATCTTTTATAAAAACAATTATCTGTACTTCCCGGCGCACTCTCTCCTTTTTTTACCAATTGAATTTGAATTGCCTCCACATGTTTAGCATATCCCTGACTTCCTGCATTTTCACCATTTTTTGCCCAACCAAGCCAGCCAAAGTCTTGCGCATGCACACGATAATAAATATCGTAGTCTTTTGAAATCGTCCCTGTCAATTCAATACTTATTGCTTCTATTGGTTTGTTTTTTCCAACCGTTCCTGCTATCTTCTCTGCACTGACATAATCTTGCCAGCCAATATCTTGTACATGTGCCCGATATCGAATACTACCCTCAACAGACTGATTATCTAACGATATTTTTATAGCTTCCATCTGTTTATTCTTACCAGTTGTCCCCGATATACTTCCGTTTTCTACCGATTTCTGCCAACCAATATCCTGTACATGTGCACTGTAAATAATGTCAGCCCCTTTTGTTAAATACGCATTATCTGTACTTCCAGGTGCAGTATCACCTATTTTCACTAATTGAATCTGAATTGCCTCAATTTTTTTATTGTATCCATCATTTCCGGCAGGATCACCATTGGTCGCCCAATCCAGCCAGCCAATATCTGATAAATGTACTCGATAGTAAATATTATAATACTCTTTCATTTGTCCCGTCAATTCTATCTTGACAGCTTCCAATCGCCTATTTTGCCCCACTGTTCCTGCTATTTCATCAGCATTTCTAGTTTCTTGCCAATCTTCTCCGCCAATTTTCACAGAATACTCTATATCACCTGCATACTCCTGACCTTTCAATCTGATTTTCAACGCTTCAATTTTTCGATTTTTTCCAACTGTTCCTGCTATTTCTCCATTTTTTACCTCTGTTTGCCAGCCAATATCCTGTACATGTGCACTGTATTGTATAACAGTAGGTGCCTGCAAAAACGCATCACTTCCATTATTTATTTCTGGAGTTCCTTGTGGTACTAGTAGAACCTGAAATGCTTCTATCTTTAAATCATAATTAATTGTTCCCGCTGTTTCCCCATTTTTTGCCCAACCAAGCCAACCTTTATCTTGTACATGAACTCGATAATACACATCATACTGATCTTTGTACAGGTCTGCTACTTCTATCTGAAGAGCTTCCAGTCTTAAATTTTTTCCAACTGTTCCTGCTATTTCTTCATTTTGTTTAAAATCCTGCCATCCCACATTCTGCACATAAACCCGATATTTAACAAGCTCTGATTTTACATTCAACGCTTCAACTTTTAAATTTTTGCCAACCGTTCCTGCTATTTCTCCATTATTAACATCTGTTTGCCAGCCAATATCTTGTACATGTGCTTGATACTGCATTTTCACAGTACCAATTTTAAATGGTACAAGTGTTGATCCTGGTGCAGTACCTCCTTTTGGCAAAAGCACAATCTGTATAGCCTGAACAGCATATCCATACCCTTGAGTTCCTGACAACTCACCATTTTTCGCCCAATCTAACCAGCCTATTTCTGAAACATGGCTTCGATAATAAATATCATAACTAGATGCATTATTTCCGGTTAATTTTATCTGTACTGCCTCTATCCAATTAGACTGACCTGCCGTGCCAGACTGTTCACCGTTTTTCACAGTATCCTGCCATCCAATATCACTAATATGAGTTCGATATTCTATTCCTATCCCATCTAAATCATTAACATTTAATTTAATTGCGTTTAATGACAAATTTTTTCCGGTCGTTCCTATAATTTGACCATTTTTGGCAGAATCACTCCAGCCATTTTCCTGTACATATCCTTCATATTCCAGTACATCTTTTACAGAATCCGGAACACTTATTTCTTCACTGTTTCCGCCATTTCCATTCTTACCTTCAAGTATAATTTTTACATAGCTGTCACTAACATAAGCATACATATTGTCATAATTATAATTGCCTGAATCTGAAATTGCAGAACGCTCATTGTTTAACGCTCCATCACTTTGCACTTTGTAAAATCCATTCTGATTTCCTAGAACAATAAATGATTGGTTCGAATACTTCTTTGTAGTATGTATCCTTGTCGAAGAAGTAGATGCTTCTTTCCTGACGCTTAGGTTAGTATGCTCCGTACCAATAGTATCTTTCACAGCTAATGTATAATTTGCGTATTCCGAATTTGAATATGTCTTATCTATCATCCATACAATATTCGCATTCTTTTCTCCCCAATAAGGGTCTGATGCGTATTTTACGTTCATGCCACTCGCTTTATTTCCCAAATAGCCTCCCGCATATACCCCGGCATTAGGATTTAAATATCTCTTTGACATGTAAGTTTCCATAAATGTCTTTACGCATGAATCAACACTGCTATATGTATTGGCACTCTGTCCCGGGGAAGTATCTACCGCATTCAGGCCAAATAGATTGTTTTTATTTCTGGCAATATTACTTGTCCCCCACGCACTTTCATTTGCAGCAACGCCAATTGCAATCAGTGCATTTACTCCATACTGATTTTGATAATTCAAAAATGTACCAGCTATACTAGTCATTGCTGAAGTTCTTCCCGCTATTTTACTATTCAGGACATTGTTCAGTTGATCAGTTGTATAAGCTGTCTTACTTCTTAATGGAAGATATTGAAAATAATTATAATATGGGTTAGCAGCATTAATGGCATTAATTCTTGTGCTCCCGTTATAATCATCAATCATTTTACTAAAGTTCTCTCTAGTATAAAAATAATGACCATCATAACTATAATATGTTCCACTTTCTTGTAAGTAATCTGGCGCCGGACCATTATCCAGTGAAGAAGCATATGAAGCTTTGGTTATATTAGTTGTAATTTTATGAATCAAACGTCCATTACTAACTGTATAATAACTAAGAGAGCTTGCTTGATTTACATCAACCACCTGAACTTCTCCAGGATTTACAAGTCCTATAACTCCTGACAGCATGAACTTAATTTTTCCGTTTTCATACCCTAAATATGCTGCATCAGCACCGTACATACCGTTCGTATATCCACCATACCCTGTACCGTATTCTTGGTATTCCGTTACAGCACTACCTTTAGTATTAAAGTTAACTATCTTTGCAGAGCTTTCTCCATCTAATAATGAAATTCCTTCATCTTCCAGAGTTCCGTTTTCACTTTCTATCTCTGTTATATTTCCATCTTCATCCATAGAAGTTATTACTTCATCCGTTCTGATTTCCAATACTTCTTGCTGTTCGCTATCTTCTTGAGAAGTTTCCGTATCAGACATCTCTGTATTTTCTTCCTGATTATCTGATTGCTCATTATCTATAGTTATATTTTTGTCTGCTACGTCTTGCTCATCTTGTATAATCTCTTCACTTTTTTCTACTTCCGAATTTTCACCTTCTGCAAATGTCTGTTGAACTCCCATTCCGAAAAGTAAGATTATACTTAAACAGATTGAAATTGTTTTTATAATTTTTTTATGTCCAATCATTCATACCTCTCCATTCTTTTTATTTTGCCACCAAATTCTACCGACTATGCATCTAGCCTCTATTTAACATATATACACACTTCAGCATAACTCCACCAGTATAAGTCACCCTTTCTCTCTTTCGACAAAACTCCCTCTTCACCGCTATTTTTATTATAGGTAAGCTTATCTTTTAAATACTACCAGCCTCTGTCCCAAATAATTGAACACTACAAATGCCCCCATTCCGACCAACATCGATACATTATCGCGAACAACTGTAACTTGTCCTGCAAGTATCCAGTTGACAAACGGTTTTGCCAGACCATATGCCAGCAAGTAGCAGATTGTAATATTAACTACAAATATTCCCACCTGTCTCCAGGATTTTTTCTTATCCTGAAAGGTAAAATATTTATTTAAAAAGTAACTCACGATACTGCCCACAACATAATTGGATGCTGACGATATCCAGTAATTCAGATGGCACAGATTATATGCTACGAACATTACTGTTGTCCCCACAAGTGTGTTTATAATTCCAACTAAAATAAATTTCCAAAAAGTCAAGTCTAAATACTGTTTTATATTTTTCATCTTTTTATTGCACACTTCCTATTCCTTCTCCGAGGAAGTACTGCTGTCCGTCTGCGTTTACAGCATACACATGTATATGATATTCTCCCAATACAAAATCAAAATTGGCAATGTTCACATTTGTAGAATATGTCCCATCTTCGTTCTGTGGTAACTCCACCCATTGCAGATCACTCTGATCTTCATTGTGCCAAACCGCTGCTGTTACAAATGCAATACTGTCATCATTTGCAATGTTATATACAATAACCGGTAACGCCGCGGTATGATAATCATACTCTCCGACTGCTATTTCACCTGTTGGCACTTTTCCTTGTCTTAATAAAAGTTCCTCGCTATTCTCATCTATATCTGCCAGCTTGTCAATCAGCTCTGATTTCTTTTTAAGCTCGGACTCTTCCATATCAATCCCATAGCGTTCTACCAGTGTCTGTGTAGAGGAAAAAAGATTCGTTCCAAGTCCCAGTCTGTCTCCTTCAATCTGAACACCAAGCGCTCCTAATGTTGTAGGAAAATTGTCAAATGTTGTATATACTCTTCGTGACGATAATGCATCCTCTTCTGCATTGATGTATGTAGTGTACACTTTTCTTGTATAATCCTCGTCTACATCTTCGCAGAAGTCACTGTCCATAGTCGGATGATCTCCCGAAATTACAATTGTAGTATTCTTATAAAAATCCTGCTGTTGAATCCATTTTACGAATTCATCCACCTGCTTGCTGGAACATGCCATAACATTTGCATATTGATTATCCCCATATGTAGTTGGACATATCTCACACGGATACCCATCTTCAAAATGTGTATCTACTGTAAGAAGCGTCAAATTGAATGGTTCGCTGCCTGCAGCGAGATTCTGAAGTTCTTCTTTCGCATAACTGAATAACTTTTGGTCTTCATATCCCCACCATACTTTGTAATCTTCCGGAATCCATCCCTGTTCGATTGCATAATTATAATCCTTAATATTATAATTTCCATGTTGGGTGAAATAATTTCTTCTTCCGCCAAATGTTGCATCAGAACCTAACATCAATGTCTGAGAATATCCTGCACTTTCCAGAATATCACCAATAGTAACAATTTCTGGGAAGAAATTATCCTGCGTATCCATATCATTTCCATCAATCGAAATATTAAGCGACAGACCGGAAGTCTGACCGAACATCGCTCCCATAGTCCAGGTTGTTCCCGGCATAGAATATCCACCATTCAGTGCCGTATCATCTTTTCCGGAAAAATCCTCATTTTCCTGAGCCAGAGTTGTGAGCTCCGGGATTACATTTTTCTCAAATGCTCCGCCATTCTCTGTATCTGCGTAAGTTGTTTCCATAGATTCAAGGAAAATATAAATCAAATTTCTCTTCTGCTCCGGGAACGTAATCTCCACACTTCTTGGATCCACATAATTATCATCGATAAATGTAGACACTTCTCCCTGATTTGCCATATAGCCGCCTATGTCCAGTTTTTTCCACGCTCCATATACAGAACAAGTCTGCGCTAAAACTGAGATAACAACTGCTCCGGCAATGACTCTCCAGTATGGTTTTTCCTTTTTACGTCCAAAAACTACCAGTGCGCTGATTCCAGCCATGATCAGAATAGTCGGCACCACACAGACTCTGACATACTGCCAGATCATTTCTTCATTCGTTCCTTCTAACGGTGCTGTCAGATGATAGACCAGTTCTTCCATCGAAAGATTCGTCCACGTATCAAACATCCATTTTATACTGAAGCATATTAAAACAGCTACTGTTATAACAATGAATGAACACACCGCACCTGTGATTTTTAACCATTTTTTATCCTTTGTATTCTTTTCCATATAAAAATATTTCTACTCCACAAACACTTGTTAAACTCCCATGATTATACCACACACTGTATTTTCCCGCAATAAAACATATCCAGTGAATGTCTTTTAACAATCACTGGATATCATGTCCCTCTGCCTTTATTCTGTTTCCACCTCTTACCTTATATGCATTTCGGCTGTGGTTTGATCGCGATGTTACGTCCTTTGTGATCTTTTTTCGGTTTCCAGTCTCTTCCCACCAGGTCGTCCAATGATACGTCAAAATAATCTGCCAGTGCACATAATTTGTATATGTCCGGCAGTCTCTTGTCTGACTCGTATCTTGTGTATGTAGAACGGGCGACACCGATGGCATCTGCAATCTCTTCCTGTGTATACCCTCTTCCGATTCTTTTAATCTTAATGTTCAATCCTACTTGCATGCTGTCACCTGTTTTCTCTTTCGTCAATTTATGAACCAAATCCTATGGCACTGCTTCAATTATAACATTTTGTCTCATAATACGGAACTATTCTTTTTCTAGTTTAAATGTTGCATACCTATTCGTTTTTGTTATAATAAGGTGAGATTTGTTGAAAAGGAGGGGTTTTTTTGGTTCCTTTATCTGGTTCTGATGTCTCAGCACAGGATATTGAACATCTGCTTCGGACTCTTGGTGCTTCTCCGGTCTATGCCGGCTTTACGCCAGCCGTAACAGCGCTTCAATATGTTCTGGCGGACCAACAGCTGTTGACATCTCTTACTACCAGACTTTACCCGAAAGTTGCCGAATCCTGCGAAATTGCGCTTCCTTGCGTTGAACGGAATATCCGTACAATGATTGCAGTTATCTGGGAGAAGAACCAATTTTTATTCCAGATTGTTGTTGGATATCGCATGACCGCAAGACCATCTGTCGGAGACTTTTTAGCCAGCCTTTCCACTTTTCTGATGTATCATCCGGCCAAAGACTGGCCGGACTATCTGCGATAAAAAAATGTTATCGCAAAACATAAAAAAGTACCATGTTAGGCATTTTCTCGTGTCAACATGGTACTTTTTGTCTTTCTCGTGTCCCCGTTTGTTCTCTTATTCAGCCTGCAGTCTCTGTACCATAGCCCAAAGTGCCTGTGCTGAGTTAAAGTTTTCCGGAATAATGTCAGCAGGTGTTACTGATACATCGAACTCGTCTTCCAGTTCTCCTACGATAGACAGGATTGCAAAAGAATCTAGAATTCCGTCATCAATCAATGTTGTACATGTCTCATAGTCAGCATCCGGCTGAATATCCTCTAAAATCTCAATTAATTTTTCCATAGTTGTAATCTCCTTTTCTAATTTTTCATTTTTTCTATGCATTCCGTGTTAATCGGATAACTTTCTGTTGCTTTTCTAGCCTCTGTAAATCCATCTTTTTCAGACCAGAACAGAATCCTTGGCATGCGCCGGCTCAGGAACAGATAGATTCCTTCTGTTACAGAATAAGCGCCCACCCGTTCAAATACAAGAGCGTCACCGATCTTTGCTTGTTTCAGTGGCATCTGTTTCACCAGTACATCATTGACCGTACACAGAGAACCACAGATATTCCAAAGAACTTCTGATTGTTCATCAGATATATCCAACGGAGTGTCCGGAATGCGTTTATGATGCGGCATCTTCATAGCCATTGCCTGTCCATAGTAATTCAGATGGTTCAGTCCTCCATCTACGATACAGTAGTTCTGTCCATGATTGACTTTCTGATCTACAATGCGAGTCACATAATAGCCGCAGTATGCTGTAATATAGCGTCCCATTTCCAAAGTAATTTTCCCTTGGAATTTTAATGTTGCAAGCGTATCTGCAAATTGCTGCAGCAATGACTCATCATCTACCTCATCTTCATTTTCAAAATAAGGGATATAAAATCCCGGTCCATATTCCAGAACTTCAGCATCATAATCGTACGTTTCTTTCAGACGGGTAAGTATGTCATCCAGCCAATGCAGTTCTTTTTCAATCTTAGAAAACTTCTTTTTCTGAGTACCGGAATAGCACTGGATTCCTTCAATTCGCACATGCGGGTAGTAGTCCTTTTTAGAAACAATATCAAAAACCTCTTCTTCGTCTATGCCAAACTGATTTCCACTTGTCACACGAATCAGTGCATGGATCGTAATGTTCTCTTCTTTTGCACATATTTCCAAAAGTTCCAGATGTTTCCTGGATTCGATTGTATACACGCCTGCATTCCCGTAAGTATGCATCGCATGGGTAATGTCACATTTTTCCTTATTCACACCGGACAGTACAATTCTCTCCATTGGAATTCCTACTGTCTCACAAATGTGAAATTCTCCCGGGGAGCATACCTCGAATTTGTCTGCCGTATCCTTTAACGGTCCGATCAGAAATGGATTGGCTTTCATCGCAAAACAGATTTCTGCCCGTTCTCCCAATATTGCTTTCATCATCCGGACTCTGGATTTTAACATATCCAGATCAAAGATATACGCAGGAGTCTCTTCCTGTCTAAGATAAGCTTGTAAGATTTCCTGATTCATAAGCTTCCTCCAGTTTCTTACGGTCGATTTTTCCATTTTTCGTAAGTGGAAATTCTTCTACTTTCACAAATACATTCGGGATCATGAATCCCGGAAGTCTTGTCCCGATTGCCCGAACGATCTGTTTCTTTTCCAGGTCTCCTTCATAGAATGCCAGAATTTTCCCCTTTGCCTCATCATACATACAAAGGCTCCGACCTAGTCCTTCCACTGTCTCCAGCGCAGTCTCAATCTCTCCAAGTTCAATGCGATGTCCCATATGCTTGATCTGGAAATCTTTTCGTGATGCGAAGTACAGATTTCCATCTTCGCCGTAATATGCCAGATCTCCTGTCCGGTAGATTGGCTCCAGATAAGATTGATTCAATGGATTTTGCACAAATGCTCTGTCCGTCTGTTCCGGGTTATTGTAATATCCAAGTGACAAAGCAGTACCGGATACACAGATTTCTCCTTTTTCTCCTGGTTTTGTCACTTCCCGGTCTTCTTCATCTAAGAGAAATACCTTTTCATTTGGAAATGGTTTTCCAATCGGAAGATTTTCTCCTGGTTCATACTCGCGGTCAATAATATGATACGTACAGTTACATGTAATTTCAGTCGGACCGTAAACATTCACATACATAGCTTCCGGCAGATATTTCTTCCAGATGTTCAGATACTTCACCGGCATTACTTCTCCACTGAATATGACTTTACGGATCTTCTGTGGCACTTTGTAATCAAATCCTTTTAATGTGGATATGATACACAGTGCAGAGACTGCCCAGATCAGAGTCGTTACTTCCCGCTCGACCAGATAATCCAGAAGTTTTGTCGGAAATGAGAAAAACTTCTTTGGAATGATCTGCATAGTTGCTCCACATTTTAAAGTAGAGTAGATGTCTTTTACCGACACATCAAAATCGAATGGTGCCTGATTTCCAATAACATCATGTTCCGTAATGTTGAATAATCTCGTAAATTCTTCTATAAAGTCAATGACTGATCTGTGGCTTACAACTACACCTTTTGGTACACCAGTGGAACCGGAAGTGAAGATTGCGTAGAGCGGATCCACATCCCGGCTCTGTTTTCTTACATTATCAAGATATGTCGTATCTTCCTGTGTCTGAAGTGCCTCTTCCATCATAATGACTTTGCCGTCAAATTCCAGACGCTCTCTTGGTTTATCATAGGCCGGATCCGTCAACAGCACTTCTGCCTGTAATGTATCCAACACTGATCTTAGACGTTCTGTTGGAAGTTTCGGATCCAACAGAATATAAAAACAGCCTGCAGATACGATTCCCATAAATGCATAAATAGCTTTTACGCCTTTCTCCATAAGTACAGGAACCGGTTTTCCAGGAGTTACTTCCATCCCCAGTCTTGTTCCTACTGCTCTGGCACTTTTGATCAGTTCGTCGTATGTGCACGCTGTCTCCTCATCTGCAAAGGCAATCTTACCCGGAAATCTCCGGGCAGACTCCTCTGCATAGCATAAAATATTTCGAATCAATTTCTTACTCCCCTAATCCACTTTCTACAGCTTCTATCATTGCTTTTAATGCTTTTTCTTCTTCTTTCCCTTCACAGATCAGCAAAATCTCATCTCCGGATTTGATTCCGGCACCAAGGATACTTAATACACTCTTGGCGTTGGCAATAGAATTCTCATACTCAAATGTGATCCGGCACTCAAATTTGTTTGCGATATTGCTGAAAATTCCAGCCGGACGCAGATGCAGTCCTGTTGGATTTGTGATTTTAACTTTCTGACTTACCATAGCTCTGCTCCTTATTTTTCTTCCAATATAACATTTACAGATACCGTGCTCTCAAGCACACAGCCATCCGGAACGCCTACCGTTACCGGGACTGTGTAAGTTCCGGCCGTCTGGTAGTTCTTAAGATCAATGCTTACATTATCACTGATCTTATATTGATCCAGTATATCTCCCGGCCCGCGAATCTGAATCTCCAGTACATCTGCTGATTCATAGCTTAGTGACAATCCGCTTGCCAGGTTATTTATCTTGATGGCTCCCATAGAAATATCATAAGATTTTGTTCCATCTTTGTCAATTCCTACAGTCACAACTACAGATCCGGCATTTTCATCTGTCAGTGAAATATCGTCCGGAAGATAATCTGTGATATCCACAACTGTCTCTGTCTTAGAAGTCAGTCCGGACATATTAAGTGCCGATGCCGGAACTGAGATCTTCTTCAGCTTTTTCAGTTCTTCCGCTCTACCGGTCACATTTAAATGATCCGGCTCATACTTGATATCGCTGACGGAATATCCGTCTGCTGCAGTAATCTGTGAAGTATCAAATTCAACCTTAACGCTCTTTGTCTCAAGCACCTGCACACTGACAGATACACCTTCCGTACCAAGGTTATTGGCAAGAAGTGACTGGTCGATCACATTGTTATCACTATCGTATAATACAAGCTCTGATTTTGTCACAACGTCTTCAGATAATCCAGATACGCTGACAGATGCCTCAACTTTACTGATGGAATCAATGACAGACTTCGGTCCCCGGATAGATACCATCTCCGGCACTGCCTGAATCTCTCCAAGTGTATAGCCATCTCGAACGGTTCCTGTCGTCTTTGGAACAATCGGGAATTTCTTCGTCTCTTCATCTTCCAGTTTTACCTGAAGATTACGTGGAGATACTTCTACACTTTCATAGCTGACTCCTGTAATCTCAACGCTGATCGGAATCTGTGTCTGAAGTGTCAGCTCTTTCATGTCTGCAGTCGCTTTTATATTATCTGCTTTTATCTTATTAAGTACAGATCTCTTTGCCCGTACTGTCACAGAGACATTCTGCGTGCCATCCTCAATCTGATAAGTCTGATTGGTCGCCGCAAGCACCTCTGCATTCGTTACCACTACCGGTATATTATTAAATGTCTGGGTTGTTACCGGGTCATCGATATTTACCACAATCAGCCACAGCATCACTGCCAGGAGGAAGGATAATATCTTAAGGCCCCAATTATTCATCAGTCCTTTTTTCATCTTTATTCCTTCCTTTCCATATATGTTGCAGGAAATTCTTGTTCTCCGGCTTTCTGTTCTGTATATAAGTCAGCTTCTCGCGAAGTTCTTCCCTCGTTACTGCCCGGTCAAGCACGCCTCCCTGTGCTACAGATACCTTGCCGTTTTCCTCAGACACAACGATGATCAGAGCATCACTGACCTCACTCATACCTACCGCTGCTCTGTGCCTTGTTCCAAGCTCCTTGCTAAGCCCCATGTTATCAGACAATGGCAGATAACATGTTGCAGATACGATTCTGTCACCACGGATAATGATAGCGCCATCGTGAAGTGGTGTGTTGTGCTCGAATATATTCATCAGTACCTGCATGGATACGAGACAGTCCATCTTAATTCCGGTACTCTCGTACTCCGTCAGATGTATTGCCTGTTCCACCACGATCAATGCTCCTGTCTTCACGCGGCCCATGTTGTAAGCTGCATCGACAATACTGTCCATGGTATCTTCACTGAACCTGCTGCTTTCTTTGTTCGTCTCAAATGGTACGATCGAACTCAGGAACTGCTTCTCCCCTAGCTTTTCCAGAGCCCTTCGAAGTTCCGGCTGAAATACTACAACTGCCGCCGTAGCCAGTACCGTTACCGAATTCCTTGCCAGGAATAAAATTGTATGCATCTTAAAAACTGCTGCAAGCAACACAAAGATACCAAGTACAACAATTCCTCGCATCAGCATCCATGCTTTTGTATTGATCAGCCACATTGCAATATGATAGATCAGATATGTCAAAATCAGGATTTCAATAATATCTGTCAGATGCATATCCGGAAAATACAGTTCCTGACTGACGGCTCCTAATACATGCATAATATACTGTTTCACCCGGTCACCCCCTTTTGCTAAAATTATTATTTATCTTCCCATTAAAAATTCTTTTTATCTCATATCAGGATCATTTTCAAAACTTCTTCTTAAAAGCTCCTGATCCACATCAGCGTCCATAACATTACGTCTTTTTGATGCCGGACGTTTTTTCTTTTTTTGTCCCTGCTCACTTTGACGTGCCTTTTCCTGTGCCTGCTTTTTTGCTTTTTTTCTAACTTCCGCAGTATCCATGATCTCCGTTTCCTGTCGTTCATTGATCCGCTTCACCGTCTTCTCCGGTGTAGATACTACAATCTTCGGAACAGCTTTTACATAGTAATAGTATTCATCATCTTCGTACTGAAGATTTTCACTTCTCGAATAATCAACAGAGAAGAAAAACAGTTCCAGGATCACTCCGATAACCGCTGCTCCGATACTTCCAAAGATCAGTGAACCGTAAGATGCATGGACTCCCATAGCAACATCTCCGATCGCCACTACTACAATATTCACAACAGCTCCCACTATAACTGCAATTGTCCATGCATGTGCGATTGCCTGTTTGCGAAGCGTATAAACAACCAGTGTGCAGATAATAAATGCGACAAGGACGATCCACAGTTCTTTATTCTGGAAAACTTGTTTTGCATATTTCCCAATCTGTCCCATCATACCTTTCACAGAACCGTCCTGCATACCGGAGGCTGCTTTTTTCATGTAAGCCATCATGTAATATACAACCGTTCCGCATCCCACTGCCACCATGGAAATCGGTGACATCAACAGTGCACATGAGATTGGAACAACAACCGGAATCTTAAATGCAAATGCCAGTGGTGTTAAAAGAACAACGATTGCCATCTTCGGTGTAAAACGAAGATAAAAAATGTACATGATCAGGAAAATCAATGCTGTTACAATAAGTGCTGCGATGGATACCGAATACATATGTACAAGGATCAGTGCTGTTGCCAGAATCACTGTAATGATCGGTGGAAAGAAAGTTGCAATAATTGCAAGTGCCAGTGCCACCACCGGCGATGCCAGTGTCTTCATAAATCCAACATGATTGTTGATCATATAAAATGTCATGACCGCCAGAACAAATTGCATTGCTTTATCCGCCACAATTGAGTATCTGGAATATAGATCCTGCATTCTCTCCCGTATTACATATAAACTGTCCATTACTTTGTCTCCTTTTCATACATCTTCAACAATCTCGTCAGAATGTGATTATATCTCTTTACCCGCTGTCTCGCTTCCTGATGCTTTTTATTGTACAGGTGGCTTGCAATTCCAATATAAGACACAAGAACTACCACATATCCGACAACTGCCGCGAGAACCAACGTAATCAGTAATGCTGTTGACATCTTCTCCATCAGAGTATCAAGACCTGCGATCATCGCAATTGCCCAGGCTGCTATATAGCCTATTGTCACCCACAGAACCGTATATAAAATGTGCACTCCGGCATAATCTTTTCGATAGTATTCACTGATTTTAAAATCCTCTTTTCCCTGTGTCTGATCATACAGGGCAAGCTGAGTCATTAGCTTGACTTTTCGCTCATCTAACATATATGCACCTCAAAATCCTTTTTTATCGATGAAACATCATTTTCAGTATAGCAAATCTCAGTACCCTTGTCCAATACTTATAGTCAAAAAGTAAACTTTTTGGAATCCCATAGTTTTCAATACTTTTGCCACTTGATCCACGGTATTCCCTGTTGTGTAAATATCATCGATAATAATGACCCGTCGAAAATCTGTCGGAAGTCTCTCCGGATCTCCTCCCGGAGCAAATGCATGTTCCAGATTCTTTTTTCTCCCTATGGGATCCAGCTTTTTCTGATAACCAGTGTAATGAACCCGTTTTACCAGATTCGCAACGACCGGAATCCCAAGTATTTTCCCTATCTCTTCTGCCAGAAGCTCCGCTTGGTTGTAACCACGCTTCCTGCGCCTTTTTCTGTGCAGAGGCACCGGGACAAGTGCCTGCGGTCTCCATCTTCGAATCTCTTCTGCATATTTTATACAGATTTCCTGTGCAAAATACTTCGCAACATATCTCTGATTATGATATTTTAACTGGTAAATTGCCTGGTTCACCGGAGGTTTATGAAGCCACACCGACAACCCTCTTTCATAAATGTGTTCTGTGTTATAGCAGTCATGGCAAAATTCCCTCTCTTCACAGCGGATTGGTTTCCCACATTTCAGGCATCGGGGTTCATGAATCTCTAATTTTTCCACAGCTTTCCTGCACAAAGGGCATACTCCCCCACGATTTACCTTTCCACAAAAAGGGCAGATAGAAGGCCAGAAAATATCCAACACCTTTTCTGACCATATTTCTCCTTGTCTTTCCCTGCTTTTTTCATACTTTTTATTATATTTTACATTCTTTTTTTTATTACATTTTTCTATGATCACTATGCAAGTTCTCGGATTCGCTCCGCCAGACTTGTATTTCGCCGCTGCTCGCTGGTATTCTGGATCATTTCCTGAAATACTGAATCACTGCCCACAAGTGTGACACATTTTCTTGCTCTTGTCACTGCTGTATAGATCAGATTCCGGTTGTAAAGCTGTCTTGGTCCTTGAAGAAGCGGGATCACAACCGCCGGATACTCACTTCCCTGAGCTTTATGTATCGTGATCGCATAAGCAAGCTCCAACTCATCAAGAATCGCATATGGATACTTCACCTGGCGCTGTTCGTCATACTCAACCGTAACCGTCTCCTCGTAAGTGTTGATGTTCTTGATGATTCCCATGTCGCCGTTAAATACGCCCAGTCCTTTGTCAATGGTCATTCCGTATTTCGTGCAGACTTCCCACTCTAACTGGTAATTGTTCTTAATCTGCATCACCTTGTCACCTTCACGCAGCAGGCGGTCTCCCACTTCTTTTTCCTGCTTTTGGGGTGATGGCGGATTCAGATACTGCTGAAGGATTTTATTCAGCCTCTCCACGCCCAGATTTCCTTTTCGCATCGGTGTCAGCACCTGAATGTCATAAGGTGAGGCATCTACGAACTTTGGAAGTTTTTTCTGGATCAACGTAATTACAACACTGATGATCACATTTGGATCAGACCGTTTTAAAAAGAAAAAGTCCATACTTTTATTGTCCAATATGACTGGTTCTCCACGGTTAATTTTATGTGCATTTACGATAATATCACTCTCTTTTGCCTGCCGGAAGATTTTCTCCAGCTTTACAACCGGGAAACAATCCGATGCGATCATGTCTTTAAGCACTCTTCCAGGGCCTACACTTGGCAGCTGATTTCCGTCTCCGACCATGATCAGTCTGGTCCCCGGCATAATTGCGTCAAGGAGCGCCTTCATAAGCGGCAGATCTACCATGGACATTTCATCAATGATAATCACATCTGACTCCAGCGGATTCTCTGCATTTCTTCCAAATCCATTTCCAAATCCGGCATTTTCTCTCTTATCATCATCTTCCGGATTGCCACTGACTTCCAGCAGGCGATGAATAGTCTGAGCCTCACAGCCGGTCGCCTCTGTCATACGCTTCGCTGCACGTCCGGTCGGTGCTGCAAGAAGGATATCTGCTCCTTCCTCCTCAAAGAAATGGATCATTGCATTGATCGTCGTCGTTTTTCCGGTTCCCGGTCCTCCAGTCACGATCAGGATTCCGTGCCGCACTGCTTCCATTACAGCTTCTCTTTGTCTGTCATCCAGTGCCAGTTCTGCCTCTTCTTCTATCATATGGATGCGATGCTCCAAAACAGACGGTGTCACATCAAAATCTACATTCAGATCATGCAACATCTTTGCAACCGTGAGTTCCATATAATAATAATGGGAGGAATAAACACGAAGCCCTTCATCAGACTCTTTCAGAACAACTTTTTTCTCCATGGCAAGATCCATCACATATTTCTCAATGTGCTGAACCTCTACATCAAGAAGCTGACTGGCACGATATAGCAGAACCTCCTGAAGAAGATAGACATGTCCTTCACTAACACTCTGAATCAATGTATAGAAAATACCACTTCGGATCCGGTAATCGGAATCTGTGTGTATCCCGACCTTCGATGCAATCTCATCGGCCGTCTTAAATCCAACTCCCGGCACATGATCTGCCATCTGATATGGATTTTCTTCTATTACGCGATAAACACTCTGACCATAATGCTGATAAATCCTTGCCGCCAGTGTCGTAGAAATGCCATATTTTTGCAGATAGATCATGGCTTCCCTCATATCTTTTTTTTCTTCTACCTGAATGGCGATCTCTCTGGCTTTCCGCTCGCTGATTCCTTTTACCTCGGCAAGACGCTCCGGTTCTTCTTCGATAATGCGGAATGTATCACCACCGAACTTCTTCACGATCCGCCCTGCCAGCGACGGTCCGACACCTTTGATGGCCCCGGAGCCAAGATAACGTTCAATCGATACTTTATCTTCCGGCTGACATACTTTCGAACTCTCTACCTGAAGCTGGGTTCCATACACTTTGTGTACAATGTACTCTCCCGTCAGTTCCAACAGTTCTCCTTCTTCAATGTAGTGAAACTTTCCTACACAGGTCAGGTCTCCGTCATCATTATTCAAATTAAATACTGTATACCCGTTATCTTCATTCCGGTATACAATGTGCTCTACATATCCCTTAATCTCTTCCATCTATTGTCCCACATCTGCCCGACAGTTCAAGAATGCCTCTGCATTCTTTACAGTTCCCTTCTTGCGCTCATAAGTTCCACATACTCTCCGGTTCCGATTGCTACGACCTGCGTCGGCTCCTCTGCAGTCATTGTATTGATTCCGGTTCTCTCCTCGATCATCTCTTCCAACCCGCGAAGCTTTGCTCCACCTCCGGTCAGCATGATCCCGCGTTCCAGAATATCTGCGGAAAGTTCCGGCGGCGTACGCTCCAAAACGCTGATAATTGCTTCAATAATCTGGTTGGATGTTCCCTGAAGCGCCCGTTCTGTCTCTGCCGAAGTCATCGTAACTGTCTTTGGCAATCCTGTAACCAGATTCCGTCCACTGACCTCCATCGCCTCATTTTCAATCAGTGGATATGTCGTTCCAATCTTAATCTTGATGTCTTCTGCGGTCCGGTCTCCGATCAGCAGATTGTGCTTTTTCTTCATATAACGTACAATTGCCTCGTCAAAATCGTCTCCGGCAACTTTCAGTGAGGTACTGACTACCGTACCTCCAAGAGAGATTACGGCTACATCGGTCGTACCTCCCCCGATATCTACGATCAGATTACCACATGCTTTGGAAATGTCGATGCCTGCCCCGATTGCTGCTGCCACAGGTTCTTCGATCAGATAGACGTCTCTGGCTCCTGCCGCAAATGTCGCCTGCTGTACCGCATTTCTCTCAACTTCAGTCACACCGCTTGGCACACAGATACTGATACGTGGTTTCTGAAACGTTCTTCTTCCCAGTGCTTTCTGAACAAAATACTTGATCATCTTCTCTGTCACAGTATAATCGGAAATAACTCCCTGACGCAAAGGACGCACTGCGATAATATTGCCTGGCGTTCTTCCCAGCATCAGACGTGCCTCCTCGCCGATTGCCTTCACTTCATTGCTGTCTCTGTCAAATGCAACGACAGAAGGTTCTTTGAGTATGACTCCCTTTCCCTTCACATATACAAGAATACTGGCTGTTCCCAGATCTATTCCAATATCTACTGCCATGATATAACCTCTTTCTTTCTGCTATCCCTTTTATCCATATCATTATCTTTCGTTTTCTCAGGAAGTGCAACCCTTTTTTCCTTAAATATTTGTGAAGATACTTATTTTTCAAGCATCGGCTTGATATATTTTCCGGTGTATGATACCGGACTTTCAGCCACTTCTTCCGGCGTTCCCTTTGCAATAACGGTTCCGCCTTTGTCACCGCCTTCCGGTCCCATATCAATAATATAATCTGCTGTCTTGATCACATCCAGATTATGCTCAATAACTACGACTGTATTGCCGTCCGCTGATAATCTATGCAGAATCTCTGTCAGTTTATGCACATCTGCAAAATGTAATCCTGTCGTAGGTTCATCTAGTATATAGATGGTCTTTCCCGTACTTCTCCGACTCAGTTCTGTCGCCAGCTTGATCCGCTGCGCCTCTCCTCCGGAAAGCTGTGTGGAAGGCTGACCGAGACGGATATAGGAAAGTCCCACATCATAAAGCGTCTCCATCTTTCTTCGGATACTTGGTACATTTTCAAAGAAATGCAATGCCTCTTCCACGGTCATATTGAGTACATCATAAATACTCTTTCCTTTGTATTTTACCTCCAGTGTCTCCCGGTTATACCTCTTTCCGTGGCAAACCTCGCAAGGTACATAAACATCCGGCAGAAAATGCATCTCGATTTTCAAGATTCCGTCTCCGGCACAGGCTTCACAACGTCCGCCTTTCACATTGAAACTGAATCTTCCTTTCTTGTACCCACGTGCTTTTGCGTCTGCTGTAGATGCAAAAAGGTCACGGATGAGATCAAATACTCCCGTATAGGTTGCAGGGTTTGATCTTGGTGTTCTTCCAATCGGTGACTGGTCAATGGCAATCACTTTATCCAGCTGCTCCAGACCATCAATGGCATTATGTTTTCCCGGAATCACTCTTGCTCTGTTCAGATCTCTTGCAAGACGTTTGTACAGGATTTCATTTACAAGCGAACTCTTTCCAGATCCAGACACACCTGTCACACAGGTCATCACACCAAGCGGGATCTCTACATCCACATTTTTTAAGTTATTCTCTCTTGCTCCTCTAATCTTAATCCAGCCTGACGGATCCACGCGGTGCTCCGGTACCGGAATCTGCATTCTTCCACTAAGGTAAGCCCCTGTGATGGATTTTTTATTCTTCATGATCTGCTCTGCGGTTCCACATGCAATTACTTCTCCTCCATGCTCACCGGCACCAGGTCCAATGTCCACAATATAGTCTGCCGCACGCATCGTATCCTCATCATGTTCCACGACAATGACAGAATTCCCAAGATCACGCAGATGCTTCAGTGTTCCGAGCAGTTTGTCATTATCCCTCTGGTGCAGGCCGATACTCGGCTCGTCCAGAATATAAGCCACTCCCACCAGACCTGAACCAATCTGTGTCGCAAGACGGATTCTCTGCGCTTCTCCTCCGGATAATGTTCCGGTAGCGCGGGCAAGCGTCAGGTAATCCAGACCTACATCCATCAAAAACTTAATTCTTGCCTGGATCTCTTTTAAGATTTGTCCTCCGATCATCTTCTGCTGCTGCGTAAGCTCCAGACTGCCCATAAATGTTTGCAGGTTTTCAATGGACATCTCTGTCACTTCTGCGATATTTTTACCACCGACCGTCACTGCAAGCGCTTCCGCCTTCAGCCGCTGGCCGCCACATTTTCTACACGGAGTGATTCTCATAAACTCTTCATATTCTGCCTTCATTGTCTCAGATGAAGTCTCCCTGTATCTGCGTTCTACATTGCGAATCAGTCCTTCAAATGCAACATCATAGACACCTTCTCCGCGCTGGCCTTTATAATGAACTTTCACCTCACGGCCATTCGTTCCGTGGATGATCACATCATGGATTTCCTGTGGATAGTCCTGAAATGGTGTGTCCAGAGAAAAATCATATTCTTTACTGAGCGCGTCAAGAATCGCATAGGTAAAACTCTTCTTATCCGTACAAGACTGCCATCCCATTACGGTAATCGCCCCTTCGCTGATGCTCAGTCTCTTATCCGGGATCATCAGGTCCTCATCAAATTCCATCTTATATCCAAGTCCGAAACACTCCGGGCATGCGCCAAATGGATTGTTGAAAGAGAAGCTTCGCGGCTCTATCTCATCGATACTGATTCCACAGTCCGGGCAGGAAAAGCTCTGGCTGAAATTCATCGGCTCCCCGTCAATAATGTCAACAATCATCAGCCCCTCTGCCAGATGCAGTACATTTTCAATCGAATCCGTAAGACGCTTCTCAATTCCCGGCTTCACAACAAGTCGATCCACGATGATTTCTATATTATGCTTGATGTTCTTATCTAATGCGATCTCTTCGGATAATTCATACAGATTACCGTCCACACGCACACGTACATATCCGCTTTTCTTCGCTCTCTCCAGAAGCTTTTCATGGCGTCCTTTTCTTCCACGGACAACTGGCGCAAGGAGCTGGATCTTCGTGCGCTCCGGCAGTTCCATGATCTGATCTACCATCTGATCTACCGTCTGTTTCTTAATCTCACGGCCACATTTCGGACAATGTGGAATTCCGATTCTCGCATATAACAGACGAAAATAATCATAGATCTCCGTCACTGTTCCTACTGTTGATCTTGGATTGCGGTTCGTGGATTTCTGGTCAATGGAAATTGCCGGAGAAAGTCCTTCAATACTCTCCACATCCGGTTTCTCCATCTGCCCCAGGAACTGTCTTGCATAAGAAGACAGAGACTCCATATATCTCCTCTGTCCTTCCGCATAAATGGTATCGAACGCCAGAGAGGACTTTCCCGAACCGCTAAGTCCGGTGAGAACTACCAGTTCATTTCTCGGAATATCCAAGTCTATATTTTTCAAATTATGCTCATTTGCACCTCGTATTTTAATAAATTGTCTTTTTTCATTTTTTGCTGCCATGTTTTTAAACTTCCTTTTATTATTTCAAGTCTACACTCCGTTTCGGTCGGCGCAAAACCATTGTCCACCGGACAATGTGCTCCCTGCCGGAGGCTATATCTGTTCACTTGTTGATAACAGGTTCAAAAGATTCAAAACTTCCTATGCTTACACAATAGTGGTATGACCTGTACTACTCTTTAAGCATCTTTTTCAGCTCAATCAACTTATCACGCAGCTCTGCTGCTGCTTCGAAATTCAACTCTGCTGCTGCCTTCTTCATCTGCTTTGTCACATCGGCAATCAACTTCAAAAGCTCCTTCTCACTCATGGATTCCGGATCTTTATCCATCTGAAGTTCTGTGGCAGCAACCTTCTTAGAAATGCTGATCAGGTCACGGACACTCTTCTGAATCGTAGTTGGCGTAATACCATGTTCCTCATTATATGCCATCTGGATCTTGCGGCGACGCTTCGTCTCTTCAATCGCATTCTTCATGGAATCTGTCATATTATCTGCATACATGATAACATGACCTTTTGCATTACGTGCTGCACGTCCGATTGTCTGCACAAGAGATGTCTCTGAACGCAGGAATCCCTCTTTATCCGCGTCCAGAATCGCCACAAGCGTGATTTCCGGAATATCCAAACCTTCTCGCAGAAGATTGATTCCGACCAGAACATCAAAAACATCGAGACGCATATCCCGCACGATTTCTGTACGCTCCAGCGTATCAATATCCGAATGCAGATAGCGGACACGAATACCAAGTTCCCGCATATAATCGGTCAGATCTTCTGCCATTCGTTTCGTCAATGTAGTGATCAAAATCTTATGTTTTCCTGCAATCTCCTTCTTCACCTCACCAATCAAGTCATCAATCTGTCCCTCAACCGGGCGCACCTCGATTTCAGGATCTAGAAGTCCTGTCGGACGGATCACCTGCTGTGCACGTAAAAGTTCATGCTCTTCCTCATACTGTCCAGGTGTCGCAGACACGAACAGTACCTGATCAATCTTACTTTCAAATTCTTCGAAACTGAGTGGACGGTTATCCAGCGCAGACGGCAGCCGAAATCCATAGTCCACCAGCGTTCTCTTTCTGGACTGATCTCCGTGGTACATACCGCCAATCTGCGGAACTGTCTTATGAGACTCGTCAATCATCATAATAAAATCGTCCGGGAAATAATCAATCAAAGTATTGGGTGGCTGCCCCGGTGCAAGCCCTGCCAGATGTCTGGAGTAGTTCTCGATTCCGGAACAAAAACCTGTCTCTCGCATCATTTCTATATCAAAATTCGTTCGCTCCGCAATTCTCTGGGCTTCCAGAAGTTTATCTTCACCTTTGAAATATTTCACCTGTTCTTCCAGTTCAATCTCAATATTTTTAATTGCTTTTTCCATACGCTCCTTCGGTACAACGTAATGGGATGCCGGAAATATTGCAATATGATTCAGCGTATTTTTAATCTCTCCGGTAAGCATGTCTATCTCTGAAATCCGGTCAATCTCATCTCCGAAGAATTCCACCCGAATAGCCGTATCGCCCCGGTCTGCCGGTACAACTTCTACAGTATCGCCTCGTACACGGAATGTTCCCCGCTTGAAATCCATATCATTTCTGTCATATTGAATATCTATCAACTGGCGTAACACTTCATCTCTGTCCTTCTCCATCCCCGGGCGGAGCGATACCATCATCTGCTCAAAGTTTTCCGGTTCACCAAGACCATAGATGCAGGAAACGCTGGCAACTACAATTACGTCCCTCCGCTCGATCAATGCTGCTGTCGCAGATAATCTCAGCTTATCAATCTCTTCATTGACAGAAGAATCCTTCGCAATGTAGGTGTCAGAAGATGGGACATAAGCCTCCGGCTGGTAGTAATCGTAGTAGGAAACAAAATATTCCACCGCGTTATTTGGAAAGAACTCTTTAAATTCCCCATAAAGCTGCGCTGCCAGTGTCTTATTGTGTGCTATGATCAGCGTTGGTTTATTCAATTGTTGGATGACATTCGCCATGGTAAATGTCTTACCAGATCCGGTGACGCCAAGCAATGTTTGACACTGATTGCCTTCTTTAAAACCTTCGACTAGTTCTTTGATTGCCTGTGGCTGGTCTCCTGTTGGTTTATATTCTGATACTAATTCAAAATGATCCATATGATTTCTCCTGAATAATCTTCCTATATTTACATAATTACTAACTTTGGTTAAAAAGTTTATCAAATAATATTCTATTTATCTCACTGTTTTTATCATAATCATAACTGCACTGTTCAAATACATCCGTAATTTTCTGATAGGCTCTGCGCTCACTGGCTCTGATTTCACGAATGCGTTCAAGTAATTCATCAAAATAGTCTTTTCCAAAAGGTCTGCCGTTTTTAAGCATATCATCATTCAACACAAACCCTTTTGCAATATATTCTTTTAATGTTTTAGTAGCCCACTGCCGAAAGCGTGTAGCTTTCTTAGAATTTACTCGATATCCAACAGCTATAATTGCATCTAAATTATAACATTTTACTTTTCTTTTAACGTTACGCTGTCCCTCATTTTGAACTACCGAGAAAAACTCGGTAGTTCGATTTTCATCTAATTCTTCTTCCTTATAAATATTTTTCAAATGCAAGGATATATTATCTGTTGTACATTCAAATAAATCTGCCATTGCTTTTTGTGTCATCCAAAAAGTATCTTCTTTAAACATTACATTCACATAAATATTAGTGTCTTCCACTTGATATAAAACAATTTTATGTTCTTGATTCATTTATTTATCCTCTTATTTTAGCTACTTATAAAACATATCATTTTAGTATTAACAGTCCCTATTATATCAGACATTTTTTTGAAAGTATATAGATGAAGGCAAGAAAAAAGTACAAATGTTCGATTTTCATTTGTACTTTTTTATCACCACTATTCTATTTTTCATCATGCTGCGTTGAAATATTCCTCCAGGATTAAGTCTATTTCAACCATTTCTGAATAATCGTAATACTGATTTTTCCATCTCCATCCTTCTCGCCACACTTTAAATCCTACATCTGTAAGATTTAAAGTCAAGCTTTTTCATTCCATTGACAGATCAGACGTTTTCAATATATAATATTTTTAT
>ENA-OUQP01000438-OUQP01000438.1-human-gut-metagenome-genome-assembly--contig:-NODE-438-length-39285-cov-38.605047_pt1 | contig 39285 bp, 33 predicted proteins | sample MGYA00237951_ERZ548836 | MGnify/ENA primary metagenome ERZ548836 (study PRJEB26490, sample SAMN05194702) | human gut metagenome | biome: terrestrial biome; feature: human-associated habitat; material...
AGAGGTCGAACCTTTTTTAACGACGGATTGCAAATCCGTCGGAACGCCTGGCGGATTATTTACCTTTCAACTTTTCTCTGAGCATTCGCAAACCTTTCACGATATGCTTGTTCACTGCCGAGACGCTGATGCCCAGTTCCTCCGCCGTATCCTTATACGACATTCCTTCCCGATAGCACAATCGGATGACGGAAGCTGTCTGGTCGGTCAGGTCGTGGTCGATGCAATCCACGGCAGCCTGCCATCGCTCTTCCAGGCGAGAAGGTTCTTCCTCCGTCAATTTCTCTTCCGAGAGAGGGAGAAGCCGTTTCAGTCTTTCATCTCTCTTCTTTCTGGCTATAAGATTGATGCAGGCATTCTTCACGCTCCGCATCAGGTAAGCCCGGTCTGGAACCAGCTGTTTATCCCACAATCTGGAGAACACATCACTCACCACATCCCTCGCCTCCTCATTATCATGGAGCAAGGCAAAGGCGAAGCGATACATCTGCTCGTAATGGTCGTGGAACAGCCGTTCCATCCGCTGTTCATTTTCTTCTGTCATCACGTCATTTTCTTCTTGTTTCTACTCTTATATACAAGCTTTTCAGAAATCAATTACCCCTAAAATGAAGAAATCTTCTATTTTTTCAAAAAAACGATGCAAAGGTAATCCTAATTTCATCATAAGACTAATAAATAATAGTTAAAAGACATATCTTCTCTTCATTTTTAAGTTAATTTATAGACAACTTAAAGAAGATTGTATTATCTTTGCAACGAAATAACTTAAAAGTTAAGCTTATGGAACAGAAGTACAACATAGAGCTTATAGAAGAGTATGAAGATATAAACTTCTATAGTATTCATCTTGAAGGAGAAGAACTCTCTGAATTTGAAAATTTCTTTGAGAAATTTCCAGAAGGATGTTCTTACGATGAAGAAATAGATGTCGTCATTTCATGGTTGGACAAAATCTCCGAACGAGGAGCTTTGGAACGTTATTTCCGTCCGGAAGGCCACTATGGAGATGGTGTTGGAGTTATCCCAATAGATATTGGTAACAAGATTCGACTCTACTGTATCAGATTATCTAACAAAATTCTGATTTTCGGAAACGGAGGAGTCAAAGATGCTAAAAGTTGGCAACAAAGTACAACACTAGCTCCCTATGTAAAACTCTTGATAGATACAAGTCGTTTCATTCAATCGAGAATCAAAGATGGAACAATTGTATTAGTTGACAAAGAAATAATTGGAAATTTAAACTTTACAAGAAATGAGAAGAAGTAAGATTTTAGAAGAACGCCGCAAACATGTTGATCCTGAGATTCGCCGGTCTGTAGATTTGTCTTTCCAAATCGTAGATAGGATACATGACATTCTGGTTTCTAAAGGGATGAAGCAGAAAGACCTAGCCCTTCTACTCGGAAAACGGGAAGCGGAAATAAGCAAGTGGATGCGGGGAACACATAATTTTACAATAGACACTCTTGTATCTATTGAGGATGCTCTCCAAGCTCCGATATTAAATGTCGTCCATCAGGATTTAGAAATATGTGTATAAAATTTTAATCGGTCAAGCAAAGAGCAAAACAATAAGGTTTTGTCTTCGCTTGACCGATTGTCATATATTCATTGTTGTATTGAGAGAGAAATTTATTTAATCGGCTCTGCATGGATACAATAGTAACTCTTCAAGGGATTTTCCTTATTCTTTTTCAAGATTAAAGCAACTAAACATCCCTCATAATCAGAGTTCCATTGCACAGGCGTATAGCCCTTCCAATACATCACAAGGTCTGCATCGGATGGCAAAGCCTTGAAACGATTGCGGTACTTCTCTCTGTTCGAATCATCTACCACAACACCCTTGCCATACTGACCATAATACATATCCATCAGATCAACCAGCATCCTCTTTTGCTCAGACAACACAGCCTCATGCTTCTTCATGCTTTCCGGATCCTCAGAATCTAACAGTACCCCTGATACAATGTATTTCAACTCAGAATATGGCTTTTCTGGAAAATCAGGAGAATAACGAGGAGAGACTATCCGGAACCGCTTGCTCTGGTCGAAGATGCAATACAAATCATAGTCTTCATTAGATGGATTCAGCAAATCAGAAGAGCCGAAATCGTAACCCATGAAACCAGTATTATAGATATTGAGATAGATGCCGGAAGAATAAACTACACGTCCACCCTTATAGCCATCAGCAACAATCAAGGTTCTATCTTCCTCCGTCATAGAAGTATTACGGTTGATCTGAAAAAGATAAGTGGTAAGGTTAATTGACACAACACTCCAATTGTAATCATTTCTGAGACTCACTTCCCTATCTGGCATTCCCTTACAAGACCATACAATGGAATCATAATAATGATAATAAGGGTTAGCTGATGAGTTATTGTTCAGATTATCTGTCAAATCCAAGCTCAAAAGTCTGAATGACTGAAATTTACTATGTCCATCACCCATTCCATGGGCATCCTTAGAATTGGCATATACACACCGAATATAATAACGGCAATCATCCGGTACTTTTTCAGTTTCATTTGGCTTGTCTTCTTCATCACTCTTATCAATAGTATAAGTATTCTGCACATCAATCAGTTCTAATGAAGATAAACGCTGATATACCACCAAGCCATAAACAGTTTTTTCCTGATTGTCAGCTACTGTCACCGAACCAATCTTCTCCATCACATACAGGTAAGCTTCATCTTCATGAAACTTCACATCCAGGATTTGCATATAACCATTTACCTTACCAGCCTTATTTGTTTTGATGACAATACCCGTCGCTTCATCATACGACCAATCCTGCTTCTTGAAACAGAATGTACGTGCATCTTCATCACGATAATAAGTCATCAACTGATTCTCAGATAAGAATTCATAGACCTTCGGACTATAATCCTTGATGCCTTCACGATAATCAGTTTTCGCAAGTTTACCGTTTTCCTTCACCTGATAGATGCCGACAGGTTGCCAGCCATAACTTACAAGCCAAGAATTCAGAACATTCCTGTCTATATCACAGACAGGAGCCTTTCCATCTAAGATGCAATACCCGTCCTGATTTAAAACAAATGACTGGTTGAACAGTTCCTTGTCATTCCAAGGAAGGCTGTCCAACTTATCATCATCACTACTACAGCCAGTTAGCATCCAGATGCCAACCACCATGAATATCATCCATAAACAACGCTTCATATACATTCTGTTTTTTTATTTTACAATCTGTTCTTTTCTGTATTACCGGCACCCGTACCCTTATACTTGCTTCTACTAACATTAAACTTATAGCTGAATGAGCACATGAACATTCGGGTATCCGTATATTTTCTGGTATAGATATCGCTGGTACCATATACCAATCTTGTGGAATTGCGCATCGTCGCAAAAAGGTCATTGCCCGCCAAAATGACATTCAGGCGGTCGTGAAGAAAACTTCTACGCAAAGAGACGTCCACTCCTCCTTGTGCCATATAAAGCGGAAGCGCAGAATGGCCCTGCGTGTTCCAACTCATATCAAGATTAAGCGTCCAACCGCATGGTAGCGAAAACGCATTATTGAAAGAGCCGATGAATATCGGCTTGCTGTATGCCTTACCACCAATGGTCAGGAACTGCTTTCTCATACCAGCGTCCAACGTAGGATGCCACCATCCTATCGTCGGCGATGCCGTCAGTCCCACGTAACAAACCTGAGTATGATTCAAATTACGAAAGGTGTACATACTGATTAACTCTTTGTCATGATACGGTTCTATCACCTGATAGCAAGGATCTACAAGATAACGCCAGTTGGCAAAAAACTGGAACCATTTATATCCCAGATTAATCCCTATGCCATGTTCGAAGGTTGACTTGAGCAATGGATTTCCACCCTGATAATAATAGCGACTATTATATTGCACGTTACTACTTAACTGACTATAGGAAGGACGACTCACCGTCACCTTATAAACCATATTCATTTTCACATTCCCGATAGGAAAGGTCAAGGACACATTCGGAAAGAAATGGTCGTACTTACGACTCTGGTCGGGTACGAAATAATCCTTATTCTCCTCGCTCCAATAATCACCACCTGTATTATAGTAATTGGAAGAAACATGTTCGTATCTGAGGCCAGCATTCAGTTCTACCTTGTTCAGTCTCAATCCATAAGAAACAAAGGCTGCAAGATTACTTTCCTTCACCTGGTCGTCCGTCTTGCCTGGCAAGTCAGTTCCCTGTTCATCTATAGTATAAAGATTGGCACGGCAACTTTCGGTAAACTCATTACCAATCTTCAGGGTACCTTTCCATACCGGAAAGCTCAGTACCAGCTTAGATGCATGCATCCAACTATCAGCCGTGAAATCAGATTCTATCGTACGAGAATCTCCGCCCTCTATTCCTGTTTCTTCAGAATATTGAGTCTGTCCTGTTTTACGAAGATATATTTCCCCATTCCATTCTATGCTCACCTTTCCTATCTGTCCGGCATAATAAGCCGTAATATCCTGCGTAGGTCGGCTTTTGAAACGACAATACATATCATTTGTATAGCTTTCTGTCTTGGAGCCATTTTTCCAGACATCCATCAGCGAATTCCATCCACCCCGACTATAAGGATTGATGTTCACCTCGTAAGTGGCACCCACGGAATGCTTATCATTAAAAACATAATTAAAACCAAGACTTCCACTGGTATAGTAACTCTTGTTTTTGATAATCATGTCTTCGTTGATATTCATGAGCGTCTTGCCGTAGAGTCTGTTATCATTATGCTGATCCTGATAGCCCTGAGACAAACCGCCATACAAATTGGAGAAGATATCCAATCCCCGATAGCGATAATTCAAATCGAGTACTTCACGATGATTGTCCTGATGATTGCGCTGATAGACTTGCCGATAAGTCAATCCCAGTCCTTCTCCCTTCTTTCTTGTCGTCTTGATTCTGATGACAGACTGATAGGTTGCATCGTATTCTGCACCCGGCTCGGTTATCACCTCCACATGTTTGATGTCAGAAGAACTCAATCTATCGAGGTCAATGGTTCCCTTGATTTTCTTGTTATCGATATAAATCAAAGGTTTACCTTTTCCCAAGACTTCTATATCACCGTTCTTCTGCATCACTCTCGGAAGATGTTTCAATACATCTTCTGCCGAGCCCATTTTCTCCAAGGATGTACCTTCTACCTGAGCCACCAATCCTTCAGAAGTCATTCTGAAAGGCTGTCGATGTCCTTTCACTACTATTTTCTGCAGATTCATCGTTGCCTCCTTCAGAGTTATCGTCCCTATCTTACCTATATTATATGTATTGCTTGTCGTAATATAGCCCACGCAACTTACTCTTACTATCGCCTTTCTCGCCTCGCAGGGAATCACGAACTGGCCGTTCTCATTCGTCACGCCGCCATTTATCAATGAAGAATCACTAACATTCAGCAGGGCTACATTGGCGAAATCTATAGGGCGATGATGCGTATCTACAATGCGGCCTATCATCTTGGTGGGAGTCTTCTGCGTACACTCCACCATGATATTATCCTCCACCTGCGTCATCCTGATGGGATAGAATCCTATCAGCTGCATGATGGCATCGGGAACACTCTGGTTTCTGATACTCTTGGTTACCCTGAAATCCTCCAGTTCATCATACACGAAGTTGATGGTGTACTTATGCTGTCGGGCGTTCAAATCCTTCAACGCCGCAGAGAACGACACATTATTATATTGTCGGGTGATGCGCTGGGCTAATGCGGTTTGAAAAACAGCCACACAAGCACAAATCATAATCCATTTTTTCATATACATCAGTCTTTCTTTTTCTGTTACTTATTATCTATACAGTTGAGCCAAGCAAAAAACTAAGCAAAACATAGATTATTTTCGAAAAACCTGTGCAAAGGTACAAAAACAAATAGAGATATGCTAAACTTCTGCCTTTTTATTTCGTTAATATACTTATTTCAACCTCCCAAAAGAGAAAGTAACAGAAATAAAAGGCATATCCATGTAAACAATATTCCAGGAAATACATATTCGCCTGAAATGCTAGAAAAACGGGGCATAAAGAGATTTAGAATTTTCCCTTAAGGAAAAATAAAAATATCCTTAAGAGAAAATATATTTTTCCTTAAGGGAAGGAATAAATCTCCTTAAAGGCTTTTTTGGCTCACGCCACACCTGTAAATATTCCATCACAAGACAAAATTTTAATCGGTCAAGCAAAGAGCAAACCAATATGGTTTTGCCTTCGCTTGACCGATTGTCATATATTCATTGTTTATTAAGAGAGTTTCTTCCTAACAAAAACTACAAGCGGCTCTTTTCTTCATTGCCGGCTCCCGTACCCTTATACTTACTGCGCTTGGCATTGAAATTATACGTAACCTGCAAGGAGATGTTGCGTGTGTAGTTGTAGCAGTCTTTTATGGTGCCCGACCCTAGTCCATACATCGTCCAACGCTCCTTTGCAGTCTTGAAGATATCATTTGCAGAAAGATAAATGATCCATGTGCGATTGGCAAACGACTTGTCAAACCGCAGATCGACGCTGTAATAACTCTTCATCATAAGAAATCCATCAGCATAAGATGTTGCAGCATTCAGATTGATAGCCGCATTCATGGTTTCTGAAAGAGCGAAATTATTGTCGAGCGAGCACGACAGCAAAGGTTTGCTCAATGCCTTGCCGGCACCATACTTCCTGGTATCGAAAAACTGCTGGTTATAATTGAATCCCCACGTAGGACGGAAGATGCCAAGCTTTGGCGAAACATTGACAGAAGCATAAAGCAACTGCTTATGGTCGAAATTCAACGACGTGTTATAAGCAAACTCCTTTCCAGGATAGATATACTTGGTCCATTCTATCACATCCTTCAGGTATTTATAACCTGCGGAAACATTCAGCCACTTATATAACATCATTGCCTCAACATTGAACACCTTCTCCGGTTGCAAGGTAGGATTTCCACCTTCATACAGGAAACGGTTGTCAAACTGCATGAAGTTGCCCAACTGCCGATAGCTTGGACGATGTATCTTCTCGTTGACATTCAGTTGCCAAAACCAGTTGCCTTTGTTCCATGATATGCTGAGGTTAGGAAAGAAGTTGCTGTATCTTTTGCTCACATCATCCTACTTGACTCCACCAGAGAAATAGTCGCGAATGATATTCTCGTAACGCATACCAAGACCAATGGTCCACTTGCTGAGGGGCAGTTCATATTGTGCAAAGCCAGCAACATTTCTTTCATGGATATCCATCTCTGTAGACGGCACCAACTGCTCTTCGTTCAGGAACGTTCCATGAGAGTCGGTCTTCGACAGCTCTGTTTCTACAGACATATTTCCTTTCCACAGAGGAATATTCACAACCAACTTGCCTGCCCACATATCGCTATTCTGACGATTGCTTGAGTGTACCTCCAGATTGCCCAACTCCTTGCTGCTTTCAATACTCTCGTCACTACGTCTGTTATTGACAGTATAGTATGTGGCGTTGAAATCGATACCTACCTGTCCTATCTTTCCCACATAATAGATTTCTGCCTCATGTGAACCAAGGTGAGGCTTTGCAACCTCATTCTGCTCAATGCTGCCCTGTGCCACACCGTTCAGAAATACATCCTGTTGGCTACTACCTTTCGTCCTGCCATTCAACATGCCATAGTAGCGATAAGAGCCACCAATGGAATTGCTGTCGTTGAGTGAATAGTCGGCTGAGAGATATTCCGACAAGAAGCGGTTGTTAGTATCCGAATGAATATGTTGGTCGTTGTGATAATGCTTGTCGGGCAAATTGATATCTGTGTTCAGGTGATTATCCTCACCAATATGATAGCCCCTCATCCATAAACTATTGGCTATCTCGAATTTCTTGGTCTGATACCGGGCGCTGACAAGCTCGTAATCCGACATCCATTTGTTGTATTTACCAAAAGCATCCGCGCGTAAGCTGAACCCATTGGCATGGCGCTCTTTGGTACGGATACGAATTACCGATTCCACCTCGGCATCATATTCAGCTCCAGGACTTGTAATGACGGAAATCGACTTGATGTTGTCGGGAGTGATGTTTACAATCTCATTATTGTCATTCACACGCTTGTTGTTGATATAAACAATCGGTGTGCCTTTACCAAACACGGATATCTTTTGTCCATCAACAGAGACACGGGGCAACAGATTCAGGACATCAAAAGTGTTTGCCATCTTAGAAAGCAAGGTATGCTCTACGGCAACCTCCACTCCTCCAGGCGACATTTTATACTGAGGCCTTTCACCCTTCACTACAACTCCCTTGATAATCATCGTTTCGGGCTGCAATTTGATGATTCCCATTTCCGGATTGCTGTATATACGGCTGATTGTCTTATAACCAACGTATGTGATACGGGCTAAGACTTTCCGGGAATTACAAGGAATGACAAAACTTCCATTCTCATTGCTCACACCATGTCCTACGATTGTAGAATCTATGGGCGACAACAAGGTTATATTTGCATATTCGGCAGCATTGCCACTCTCATCTATAATACGTCCCTTATAACGAAGGGTTGTCTTCTGCGTACACTCCACCATGATATTATCCTCCACCTGCGTCATTCTGATGGGATAGAATCCTATCAGCTGCATGATGGCATCGGGAACACTCTGGTTTCTGATGCTCTTGGTCACCCTGAAATCCTCCAACTCATCATACACGAAGTTGATGGTGTACTTATGCTGGCGGGCATTCAAATCCTTCAACGCCGCAGAGAACGACACATTATTATATTGTCGGGTGATACGTTGGGCATAAGACTGCTGAACCAAAAGCAACAGGAAGAGAAGAAGAAGCTCTCTGACAGGCTTGCCGTTAACGGGCATTGGTTTCCAAAAATCTCTCATAAATATATCCTCCTATCTTATTTCACCATCAATGTACCGTCAATATACTCTATCTGTATGCGGTCGAAAGCATTCAAAATCTCCAGGTTCTGCTCCAAAGTCTTCGTCTTGTTCCAGTTGAAGAAGAGACGGATGTGCTGGGCACCGGCATCCACATACTCCACCTTGACATGATAGAAACCGGATAACTGAGCCAGAATGGTTCCCAATTCGGCATCATCAAACACCACGGGTTTCATATCAAGCGAATCCTTGTTCTCTGCTGTTGCAGCACGAAGACTGTCATTCGGCAGCGCCTGGGTTGTTGTCAGCTGTTCTGTCGCAGCCTTGTTATCCGCTGCCTGATCAGAAGCCGAGAACCCCAACCAGCCATTGTGAATCGCAGCCAAGGCTACCCCCGAAAGGAAGATGATGCCAACGATGGATGCAGCAATCTTCATCCGGTTGCGATAAACGCCCTTAGATTTGCCGGCATCTATCGCCATCTTATCCTCGTGATGTGCCTGAACAAACTCCTTCCAAGCCCCATCCACATCCACGTCCTTCGGATTGGCTTTCTTGCCAGCCATTCTCGCCATCGCCAGTTCATGGAAGAACTCCTTCACTTCCTCATCGGCAAGCAGGCGTTCCACCTGCTCGTCGGTATATTTCTCGGGATGCTCCTGCATGTCAAAGAGCATCATCCGCTTTTCGTCTTTACTCATGTTTGTCATTGTCTTGCTCATTTAAATTGTTTCTTAATCCAGTCCATCGCCTTCGAGAGATGGTTGAATACCGTCACCTTGCTCACTCCCACTTCATCAGCCACCTCCTGATAAGATTTCTCCTGAAGATAGCGCAGACGGAAAATGAGTTGCCGGATAGGCGGTTCCAGGTCTTCGATGAGAAGCATCAGCCGGTCGAGCCGTTCGTCGGTCTCTTCCGAGAGAATCACGTCGGCATCATCCAGCAGCAGCTTCGCCACCCTTTCCTTCACGCTCTTATGAGCTATCAGGTTGAGACAGCGGTTGCGTACGCTCCGCATCAAGTAACCTTCCTCACTCCCAGGCACCAGAACCACATCATCGGCAAGAATCTGGGCGAATACTTCACTCACCACATCCTTGCTCTCGTCATCATCCGAAAGAATGCATCTGGCCAGATTGTACATCTTCGCGTAATGCTGACGGAATAACTGTTCTATGTCCTTTTTTCTGTTCATATACTATCTATACAGTTGAGCCAAGTGAAAAACTAAGCAAAACATCAACTTTTTTGTTTTTTCTTTTAAATCAGAATCGAAATCACCAAGATTCTCCCCGGATTTGAATGCAAAAGTACACAATCTATCGGAGATAGAAGACAAATGGTAAGGATAAATCGATTTTCAGTTGATTTATTTGTTCATTCCAACATTTTTTAGTACTTTTGCCCACCAAATTACGAACAAGTAAATAAGATTGGTATAAAAATAGGTATTACCAAGATAAAATAAAGAATAGATTAGATAAAGGAGAATAAGATTATGTCAACGATTATTTATCCATCACCGATATTCGGTCCGGTAAACTCCCGCCGTCTGGGAGTTTCATTGGGCATCAACCTCATGCCATCTGATGGCAAGGTCTGTTCATTCGACTGCGTTTATTGCGAATGCGGATTCAACGCCGACTTCCGTCCTAAGAAGAAGCGCCCTACCCGCGAGGAGGTAAGAGAAGGATTGGAGAAGGTTCTGAAAGAGCGCCACGACAACAACCAGCCTCTGGATGACATCACCTTCGCAGGAAACGGTGAACCTACGGGACACCCAGACTTCAAGGGCATCGTGGAAGATACGATGGAACTCTGCAAGAAGTATTTCCCGGAAGCACAAGTATCCGTGCTCAGCAACGCCACCTATATATATAAGGAGGAAGTGAGAGAGGCGCTGATGCTCGTGGATAACAACATCCTGAAACTGGATACCGTGGATATGGATTACATCAAGAAGCTGGACCGCCCTCAGCAGCCTAACTACGACGTGAAGGATGTGATCAAATATCTGAAGATGTTCAAGGGGCACGTCATCATCCAGACCATGTTCCTGAGAGGTGACGGTTTGGACAATACCAGCGAGCACTTCGTAGCTCCTTGGCTGGAGGCAGTGAAAGACATCCAGCCTCAGCAGGTAATGGTTTATACCATCGCCCGTGAAACACCAGACAAGTTGCTGGAAAAGGCACCAAAGGAAGTTCTCGATGCCATCAAGGAGCGTGTAGAGGCACTGGGCATCAAGTGTACAGCCAGCTATTAAGAGATAATCAGGATAAGAAAGAAAAGCAAGTAGAAAAAAGAAAGAATGAAAGCGAAAAGTAATATCCTTATTATCAGCGATATGTGTGGCTACGGAAAGGTATCTGCCGCAGTTCAGATGCCTATCCTCTCTTATATGGGACTCGACGTGTTCAATCTGCCCACCATGCTCATCAGCAACACCTTCCCATACGGCAAGTACGCCATTCTGGAATGCACTTCGTATATCGAGGAAGCCTTGCAGAAGTGGAACGAACTGGGCATTCACTTCGATGCCATCACCACGGGTTTCATGGCTTCGGAGCGTCAGGCTAAGCTGGTGGCACGCTATTGCAGGGAACAGGCTGCGCTGGGCACCGACATCTATGTGGATCCCGTGATGGGCGATTACGGCAAGCTCTATGGTGGAGCCAGTGAGAGTACCGTGAGATGCATGAAGGAGATGCTGAGCGTATCGCATCTCTGTTTTCCCAACTATACCGAGGCTTGCCTGCTGACGGATTCGGAATACAAGGAAGAGGGAATCTCGGAGAAGGAAGCCTATGAACTGATAGATAAACTGAGAGCCATCGGTTCCCACTCCGTGCTCATCACCTCGTGCATCGTAGAGGGTCAGCATGCCGTGGTAGGTTTCAATCATCTTACAGAAGAGTATTTCCTCCTGCCCTACGAAGAAATCCCAGTTCAGTTCCCGGGCACCGGCGACATCTTCTCCAGCATCATCGTGGGCAGACTGAAGGATGGCGATCATCTTCGCCATGCCACCCGCATCGCCATGGATACCCTGCGCAACTGGATAGACATCAACAAGGATGATAAGGACAAGAACCGCGGTATTCCGATAGAAAGACATCTGGGGGACTTGTAGAAGAAATTGAAAGGTAGAAAAACAAGGAATTGATAAAGAGGAAAAAGGGGAACCTGCAAAAACAGATTCCCCATTTTTTATAGTCGATTGATAATAGAGTTATCATTCTGAATCTGACCTTTACGAGCCTTATACTTATTGTGGAAGCTATAAGTCTATGTCAGGCTATAACGGGAGTATGCCTTCTGATAGAACTCATAGTCGAGGACTGGATTGAGCTGATAGCCTTTCTGACGAAGCGTATGGAAGACATCAAATACGCTGAAACCCAGCGACAAGGCATCCTTCAAGAATGTTCGATTATATCCTAAACACACGTAGCCAAGAGGATGACTTTTATAGTTTGCATATATCGTGCTCGTAGAATATTTTCCCTCCACAGAAATACTACCAATCTTCTTGAAGGTGAAGTAATTGACGCAATTGCCTTTTACCACCCAAATGTGCTTTACATTATAACTCTTTGGAATATCGTCATAATAGCCAGCCAACCCCACATTGAGATTCCACCAAGGCAAGATTTTCCCATTGAAAGCATAATAAGCCCCCACGATGGTCTCTGAGCCAAAATTGGTTATATCACGATAAGTCTTGTCACCAATCGTCTCAAAATACTCAGCTATCACATCTTTCCTATGCTTATACGAGAAAGACAGAGAATGGTTACCATGCGTCAACTCCCATATAAGGGAGTTACTGATAGATGGCTGCACATTCGGATTGCCAGTTGTATAAAGAACGGCAGAAATACGTTCCTTGTTATTGGTAAGATCACTAAACGAAGGACGGTTGATACTGCTGCTATATGTAAGACTCATACTGCTCTTGTCATTGAACTTATAAGACAGGTATGCATAAGGAAAACAGTTGGTATATCGCTTATCCACCTCTGTTTTATCAGTCAAGCGATTGATACCCTTCTGCCAAGTATTCTCCATTCGCATACTCAGATAAGCAAACACCTTCTCTCCAAAGTTCTTCGACAACCCGAGATAAGCAGCCGCAACCTGTTCCTGATACTTCCAATCGCTTGAAGTCAAATCTCCCTCCACGAGATTGTTCCTGATGTTCAATCCTGTGGTTCTGATATTATTCTCATATTTAGAACCTAAGCGAAGCGCCAAACTGCTAGGGAAATTATAACGGAAATCCGTCTGCAAACTTCCTGTATTGGCATTAGAGGTTGATTGATTATACTCATCCGTATGCAAAGGCTCATAATCTTCATAAGATGCCACGAAACTATTGCCCTTATTGGCATGCTTATAATTATAGTTGCCTAATACCTTTAGATAACTGTCTTTCTCATCTATTTTCCAATTGTAAGAAAGCACCGCATTCAGATAATCCGTTTTATTATGGTCGTTCATATCAGAAACACCTTGATACGTCATCTTATTGGCATCAGTAAACTTACAGTAACCACCTGCGCTAACAGCATGCCCATTATTGACATTTCCATTCAGCTCAGCGCCAAAGAGATGATGATGCTTCTTATCAATGGCATAGATACTACCCACACGATAGAAATATAACTTTTGCCTAATATCATACGTTTGAGCAACAAGATGATGGGTATCTGTCTCCATAAAATGATGTTGCGTCTCACCATATAGGGCATTTCTTGCCCAGATATAATAAGTAGAGGCATAAACATTCCAACGCTCCGTTCCCAAATTAAAATTCAACAATGGATAATAGGAATAAAACTTACTCGATTCTGGGCTTAGATTTCCCACATATCCCGTGATACTTCCATTAAAACCAGCCCGAATCCTTGTCCTGATATGAACAATGCCACCCTTAATGTCGGCATCATGCTCAGCACCATGCGTATCTTGTATCTCAATGCTTTGGATATCATCAGCCTTGATGCTTGAAAGGAAAGACTTCAGTTCCGTTCCTGCCAGTTTTCTGTCATTTACGAAAATGGTTGCCTCTGTATTATTCACCTTGATATTCACTCCTCCGGAAGCATCATCCTGCACCATCACCTTTGGAGCATACTTCAACACATCAGTGGCATTCATAGCCCCGATATTCTTCAGTTCACTCACATTGAATACGGTCTTGTCTTCCTTGCGTTGGAACAAAGGCTTATAGGCTTTCACCACCACCTTATTTAATGTATAGGCATCACGAAACAACCGGATACTGCCCATCTTGCCCACATTCACCGGTTTATACTGGGTCTTGTAGCCAACATAGGAGAAACGGGCGATGACCTGCTTCTGATGAACAGGAATCACGAAGTCGCCAGAAAGATTGCTCACACCCCCATTCACATAGCTGGAATCCCTGACATCCAGAAGAGCGATATTGACAAATTCCATCGGTGCGCCCTTATCATCCAACACCCTTCCTATCAGCTTCTGGGGTTCCTTCTGGACACACTCGAAATAAATCTCATCCTTGTCGAAGGTGGCACGGATGGGATAAAAGCCAATTACCTGGGTTACGATATCACGGACATCCTTGTTCTTGAAAGAAGTACTGACGGTGAAATCCTCCAACTCATCGTAGATAAAATTGATTTTATATTGGGTTTGAGCCTTGTCTAGCCAGACCAAGACCTTACTGAACGAAGCCTTGTCGAAAGTATGCGACAAGCGTTGTGCATAGCCTGCCATAAGCGCCATGCACAGAAATATCATAAATATGATTCTCTTCATAGTTTCTCTCTTTTTCACAGTTCCTGTCGGATAGGAACAAATCATGCGTATTTACTCTACAATCAACATCTGATTAGCCTCATCAAAGGAAAGATGTACCTTATCAAAGTGATTAATCTTGTCGATGATATCCTGCAGGGAATCCTTGCTATCCCATTGCAGATAAAAACGGATATGTGCTGCTGCCTGGTTGCGGTACTCCACCTTTACCTGCATCTTGTCGGCAATATACTCCAAGATGCCAGACAACTCAATATCCTCAAAGATAACAGGGGCTTTCTTGGTTGGTTCTATCTTCAGCCAAGCGTCATCTACTGCAACCTTTGCCTTCTGTTTTTGCGGTGTCTTCACGCTATCTGTCACCAAAGCCGTCTCGTTCTTTTCTGCACGGTTCACAATATGATAAGCCGCATACGAAATGCCCGAAAGCATCAGCAATCCCACAAAGACGGCTGCTATCTTCAACCAGGAAGATTGCTCTATCGGATGATACGCTTTTTGGGAAATATCCCAAGCCTCATCCTCTTGCTTGGTATCAGTATCAGCAAGTTTTGTCTCAAACTCCTTCCAAGCTTCATCCACATCCACAGAATCTTTCGCCTTCTCATAGGCATAAGCCCGCTTCAGCAGAACTAACTGATCGTCATTACTCTTGTTGGTCATAACTCTGAATCTTTAAATTGTTCTTTAATCATCTTCGTAATGCTGGAAAGATGTTTCCAGACTGCCACGCGGCTGATACCCAGTTCCTCTCCTATCTCTCCATACTTCATCCCTCCCAGGAATCGCATCTTGAAAATGCACTGCTGTTGTGGGGTGAGATGGGTCTTGGCAAAATGCAGCATCTGCTCCAACCGGAGTTCATCTTCTTCTGGAGATGCAGCCATCTGTTGTTCGCTGGCATAAAGCATAGCGATACGCTGCCGGTTCGTTTTTTGTGAAATGCGCTTGAGGCAACTGTTTCGAACACTCGTTAGCAGATAGTGCTCGACGGTATCTGGCAACAATACGGTATCAGATTCGAGCAATCGTTCAAAGATGTCGCTAACCACATCCTTGCTCTCTTGCTCATCGTAGAGGATGCTGACAGCCATCCCATACATCCGCCCGTAATACTGCCTGAACAGTGTTGATATTTCTTTCTTTTCCATCACGATTTTTACTAGCTATTACCCTCGAGTAGAGAAAATGCTAACCTATGAATCCAACTTTTTTTGCAAAAGTACTCATTTTATCCTAAAAAAGAAAAGATAAGGAGGATATTTATTTTGCTGTTTCAAATATTGCACTTGATTATTTGCATATATCAAATAATAATTGTAAATTTGCGGTGGAAATATAAACTTCGATGATTATGGCAAAGGAAAGAATCTATCCCGTTGGGGTGCAAACCTTCAGCGACATCATAGAGGAAGGTATGATCTATGTAGATAAAACCGCCCTCATTTACAATATGGCAAAGAAATACAAATATGTGTTTCTCAGCCGTCCACGCCGTTTTGGTAAGTCCCTGCTAAGCAGTACGCTGCACTCTTACTTTGAAGGAAGGGAAGAGCTTTTCAAAGGACTCGCTATCGAAACTTTGGAGAAAGAATGGACAGAATATCCTGTACTCCATTTCGATCTGTCAACCTTCAAGAACTGCGATTTATCTCTCTTTCCTGAAAAATTCGACATGCAATTACGCAGGTTCGAAAAGCAATTCGGAATAGAAGATATGAGGAAAAGTGCCGGTAACCGCTTAACCCAGCTCATAGAACAGGCAGAATCGATGACCGGCAGAAAAGTCGTTATCATTATTGACGAATACGATGCTCCTCTACTTGATGTGTTGCATGATGAGACCAAACTGGAAGCTGTAAGAACTATCATGCAGGAGTTTTATGCGCCTATTAAAGCCAACAGTTCGCATATTCATTTTGCCTTTATCACGGGAATCACAAAATTCTCTCAACTCAGCATCTTCAGCACCATCAATAATCTTACCAACATCAGTATGGATCCGGAGTTTTCTACCATCTGCGGCATCACCAAGGATGAACTGGACACCGTTCTGAAAGAAGATATTGCTTTGCTGGCTAGCAAAAATCATGTATCATTCGAAAGAATGAGAGAATTGCTAAGAGAAAACTATGATGGTTACCACTTCAGCCGGGAAGGTGAAGATATCTTCAATCCATACAGTCTCATGAGAAGTTTTGCGGCAGGATTCATCGACAACTACTGGTATGCTTCGGGGACATCAACCTACCTGATTCATCAGATGCAACATTTCCATACAGATGTCACAACACTTGACGATATGTTTGCCTTTTCCTCATCCTTCGACCGTCCTACGGAAAAGATGAGCGATGCCTTGCCTTTGCTCTACCAAAGCGGCTATCTTACCATCAAAAAGTATGACCCGCTGAGCAATGGGTATTATCTAGGCATTCCAAACAAAGAGGTAAGGGCAGGATTAATGGAGAATCTCCTTCCCATCTATTCCGGCAAGAGCGATAGCCAGTCCTTAGGTTTTGCAGCACTCTTCTATCGTGACCTGCTGACGGGTAACATAGACCAAGCCATGGAGCAGATGAAGGCTTACTTTGCTTCTATTCCATACCCAGAGGGAGGAAAGAGCGTATTGGAGAATATGCAAAAGAGCGAATATTATTATGAGACTATTCTCTACATCGTTCTTTCAATGATGAATGTGGCAACCTATACACAAGTAAAAAGTTGCAGGGGAAGAGCTGATGCTGTAATGTTTGCTCCTACAGCAATCTTTGTCTTTGAGATAAAGATCAACAAACCTGCCCAAGAGGCTTTGGCTCAAATAAACGAGAAAGGTTATATGATTCCTTACTCCGCAGATGAAAGAAAAATATATAAAATAGGTATCAGCTTCAGTACTCAAACCAGAACAGTAGAAGACTGGGAATTTGAAGAGGTAAAATAACCCTTCAATACTCCTACAATAAATATAAATGGAAAAGAAAGAAACAAATACACTCAGTATATTTCAGCGCCCGGTATGGGTAAGCCTGTTCGCCCTTACGGCTGCTATCTCGTGGGGATGGGCTTACCCATTGATCAAAATGGGAATGGAAGAATATCAGATTACAGCAGATATGACCGGAAGCAAGATGCTTTTTGCCGGCATCCGCTTCTTCATCTCCGGCATCATCATCCTTGCCATCGCCAGAAGCTCGCATCGTAAATTCGGATTCAAGAAGAAAGCTGTTCAAGAGAATGTCTGGTTCCTTCTCCTTTATGCACTCCTCAACACCACCCTTCATTATGCCTTCTTCTATTTCGGACTCTCGCATAATGCAGGAGCACGTTCGGCGATACTCAATTCGATGAGCGTCTTCACGGTGGTTATCTTTGCCTGCATCTTCTTCAAGAGCGACAGGATGACGTGGCGAAAGGCATTGGGCTGCATCATCGGCTTTCTGGGCATCCTTGCCTTGAACCTTGGCGGAAAGGAAAGCGGAAGTTTCACATTCCTGGGCGATGGCATGATTATCCTCAATGCCCTGTGTGGAGCCAGTGCTTCCCTGCTGACCCGAGGCTTGAGCAAGAGGGTGGATGTTTTCGTAGGAACCGGTTATTCGCTGAGCATCGGTGGAGCCTTGCTGGTGATTCCTGCATTGTTAATGGGTGGCTATCTGCCAGTCATCAGCCTCTGGGGCATCACAATCCTTCTGCTACTCATCGCCATCTCAACCATCAGTTTCGCTCTCTACAATAAACTATTGAGCTGCAATCCCGTAGGAAAGGTAGCGATATACAATTCGCTCATCCCCGTAGTAGGAGCCATCACCTCCTGTCTCTGTCTGGGCGAAACCTTCTACTGGAAGTATCTGATAGCAGGCGCATTGGCTACTGCCGGAATTTATATCATCAATAAAGGGAAGAAATAAATTCCGGTTGTTGCCCATGCAACCCATATAGAAAGCAAAGCCAACTATTTCAAGATACCCGTTTCGCGCTCCTCATTGTTGATATTCCGCTGTATCTTACGGTATTCCTTTCCCCGATTGATATTCCAGGCAACACCGATACGGAACAAATTACCTCCCGAATTGTCATAACCACAAACCTGCTTACGGAGTAATGCGTTGACGATTTCTGCTGAATAGGATTTCGGATGAGCCATAAACGGATTATGCATATAGAGCGTAAAATCGAAATCACCCATATGATAACTGGCTGAGGCAGCCAATGAAGGAGGATTATGTCCGATGTTCTCTCCCTCCATAAAATTCCAACCATTATCAGCATACAGCATCACAGTCCATTTTCCCCAATATCCCTGTAATGTTCCACCATAATTATAAGCGGTATAACAATGACTGTACTCATCGCCCTTATTGAAAAAACGGTAAATACCTGCGTTCACAGATAATATAAGGTGGTCGGGGATAATGTCAAACCGGGTATCATTCGTAAGATACAACATATTACAATGGGGCTGATTTGTCTGGGAATAAAGAAACTGATCATTTTCCGTGCGGGTGTATTTCGCCAAATCACAATGACGATTGATGCGATAATTCAAGGTAAAATCAGTATTTATCCTTGGTTTACTGAAAGAGAACGCAACCCAGTTCTCATATCTACTGTTAGGCTTAAGCGAAGGATTACCCACAGTCCATTCCATACTGTTCTTTCGAATACGGGTATCCGAAATCATAGCTATCTGCGAAATATGCTGTGATAATTCACTTCCCAAGCGGATCTGAAACGAAGAAGAAAGGGAATAAACTAAAGTGAGTTTCGGACGACAAAGCCAAAAACTAAATTCCTCATCTCCCTGTCGATAAGACTGATTACTCAACCCGAAGCCAGCCACATAAGTTAAACGGGATGTTCCTTCCTTGAATTGTCCCAAACTTCCCTTGATTTGTGCAAAACCATAAATACCCAATGAACGGATACCATTCTCGCTAACCACATCACCCAAATACTGATTATCCATATATTTCCAGTTCAAGTTGGTTCCTGCAGAAAATGTAAAGGGTTTCAACCGGTTTTCATAGATAGCCTCGGCTATGAGCGAATAGGTCTTTCCATCTACCTGATATTGATAGGGTTCACCCTCACCTTCATAATAGGCTCCTTTGGTGTGGATATAAGTGCCCAAAACATCTGCCGACAAAGACTGATGCTTTCCCAACTGATGATAGAAATACAAATCGAGAGCAGGAGTAAAATCCCTACCCTTGCTGGTTCTGTAAACAGGATACGCAGGCTTCCCTGATTCAGAAAACCACATCTCATTCGATGTATAAGGCTGATTGCAGAAATCCGTGGTAAGCGTTGTCTGGAATACATATAAGGCAGAATCAGCCAGATTATACTTCAACTGCAATGTATTATCATAATTTCGAGTTGCCCCATGCATGATTTTTCGAGATATCTGATACTCAGAACCATCATGTAGAAGATACTGAGCATCCTCATTATATTCGGATGCCTTATTATCCACATAAGTCTGCTCATATAAAATATTCAATTGGCTCTTGCCCCTATTGACAGATGCATAGACATCGTTCGAACCGAGCTTGGTAGTTAGCGCATTAGTCAGGTTGAAGCCCAAACTGCCACCCGATGAAGCCCTGCGGGTATGAATATCTATCACATATGCAATATTCTTTCCATATCTTACGCCAGGACTGTCGATATAATCTACACTCATAATAGAAGCTACATCCAGCATCTGCACGTCATGCATATTGGCGAGAATGCCATTGATACGAATCTGCACTTCTCCTTTATTATCGGTAGCAGAAATGGAACGGCCAGCCTCATCAACCCTGATATGAGGCAAAGCCAACTTTCCCAAAAGCGAAAAACCAGAAAAAGAACGCTGCTTCTGAATATCGCTTGGGAATATCAACTTGCCATCTTCCTTGTTGACTACTCGTGCCGCCTTCACAACAACCTCTTGCAAGGCTATAGAATCATTCGATACCTTCTGGATCTCCTGGGCACTTATTTCTGCACAAGAGATCAATGCCCACAGCATCACCATAGCTGTTAACAATTTACTTTTCTTCATTGTCATCATATACTTTTCTAAAACTAGTTTTCTGCTGCAAAGGTATCAAAAAGAGAAGACCAAAGCGAAAAATATGACTGACATGAGTCTGACATTTATCAATTAACGAATATTATATCTAGTTTTATTCCATCTTTCATAGAATTTCTGTACTTTTGCATTTGAATCTTTAAACAGTATATCATTTAAACAGAATAGATAATATGAAACTGAAAGCATATCATTCCATCCTCATCTTCGCCATCCTTGTGATGTCTGCGGCATTCTCCAGCGTGAGTAACTACCGCAAGGCACAGTATGCCATTGTACAAGATATGAACAAAGCTTTGGCTCTGACTCTTCAGGAAAATAAATATCAATGGATTACGCCTGATACCATCCAGAGCTACCGCTCACATCTCAGCATCGACCTGCTGAAGTCGACCAGTAATCTCTGCTATGTGATGGAAGACAGAAGAAGAGGCAAGAACAATTCCCAGCTGGTAAATAGCGCCAACCTGCTCAGCAGCAAACAGATGCTTCTCAACGAGCATTCTATCCAAAGTTATGCTAACTGTTCGATGGCAGATGTTTTGAGTATGAGCAACCAGCGGACATCTTTGACGCTTACCCTCATGGCTATGATTTGGGCTATTGCATCGCTATACTATCATCGCAGAAAACAACCCTGGAATCATGAGGCTGATATGTTCGGCACCATGTGCTATTCTCAAGACGAGGATTCCTTCTACAATCAGGAAAACGGACAAGCCATCAAGTTTACTCCGATGCAGCACCAGCTGATGCAACTCTTCTTCAACAATACGCATCATCAGCTCTCCAAACAGGAGATTTGTGATGCTCTTTGGCCCAAGAAACCGGATGCCAGCGAAACGCTCTATACCTTGATTCGCCGTATCAAACCGGTGATTGAGCAGAATAGCAACCTCATGATTGAGTCGGAAAGAGGCAAGTCTTACCGACTGATAATCAGATAAGTTCAGAAATGTCAGCCAAATGTCATACTTGTTATTTGGCTTTTTCCCATCTTCTTCATACCTTTGCAGCTATAATACAGAAGCAAAGATATGAAGAAGATTTTTTTGATAGCAGTTGTCTTGCTGATGATGATAAACTTCATCATCAACTATCATCATGAGGTTACGAAAGAGCAGCATACACCGATGGCGGATTTCAAGACCAAGGTAGAGATGGCGCCCATGAAGGAATACAATGATCCGGACTTCGGCTACGTTGTCAAATATCCTTGCTTCTTCCAGCAGGAGGATACTTCGGTATCGGGATACCAGGGCTATGCCCGCTTCTCATTCACCAATCATGCCAACATCATCCTGGAGAGTTACGTTACCCCCAACTATAGCAACACCCTCCAGGCTTGTGCCGATTCTCTAGCCCAGAAGCTTCATTCGGAGCGGACGATGCAAGCATCGAATAAAGCATTCATCCTCTCCGGTCCTGTCTATGAAAACGGAGTAAGAGTAGATGGCTACAGTCATTACGATAAATTCATCAAGAGTGGCAGAATACTCTTCGTCTATTCCCTCACCTATCCCGACAGCTACAAGCCAGCCATGCCCCGCCTATTCAAACTCATAGACGACTGGAAGGTTTTAGGTGCATATTAATCTGCCTTGAAGATATCCTCACGAACCTCTTGGGATTGTATAAGAACAGCTTTCAAAGAAAATAATTGCGCTTGATTATTTGCATATATCAAATAATAATTGTACATTTGCGGTGGAAATATAAACATCGAAGATTATGTCAATATTCAGTCGCCTCTTTGGAAGGAAAAACAATCTCACCGTAAGCTCTGACATCAAGAAGAAAGATGCCAGAAGCAGGAACATTGCCTTCGTAGATACCGAAGTGGGACTGAAAGACCATAAAATACATGATATCGGGGCATTAAGTTATGATGGAGCTACCTTTCACCAAGCATCACAGACGGCACTGAACAAGTTCCTGCAAGAAGGAAAGGTTGACTATATCTGCGGGCATAACCTCATTCATCACGATGCCCGCTATCTCCAACTCAACGGCATACTGATAGATACCCTCTATCTCTCCCCGCTCCTCTTCCCCAAGCGCCCTTACCATCATCTGGTAAAGGACGACAAACTGATGAGCGAGCAGATGAACAATCCTGTCAACGACTGCGAGAAAGCCAAGGAACTGTTGATGGATGAAATCGCTGCATGGAATCAATTATCAGAAAGGAAAAGGAAAATCTTCACCTTGCTGCTCCAGCATGAAGAGGAATTCAAAGGATTCCTGATGTATGTGGGAGCCATCGAAAAGGATGACGCAATGATAGGCGTTTCAGAATTCATTTTTTCTGAATACAAGAATCATATTTGCGCCCATGCCGACATTCCGGCTCTTGCAGCCCAGTCGCCTTGCGGCTTGGCATACGCCTTGGCTCTCATAGGCACAGACGATTACCAATCTGTTACCCCAGGTTGGGTACTCTGCCATTATCCCGAAGTAGAACATATCATCTATATGCTCTGCCATACCCAATGCACCGATGGCTGCGAGTATTGCAACCGCATGCTCGACATTCATCACAACCTGAAACAACTCTTTGGCTATGATGCCTTCCGTACATACGATGGCGAACCGCTGCAGGAACAGGCATCGCAGGCAGCAGTGGATGGCAAGTCATTATTGGCAATATTTCCTACGGGTGGCGGCAAGTCGCTCACCTTCCAGTTGCCAGCCCTGATGGATGGCAGAACCATTCATGGACTCACCGTGGTTATCTCGCCTCTGCAATCATTGATGAAAGACCAGGTAGATAACCTCGCAGACCGCGGCTTCACTGATGCCGTAACCATTAACGGTCTCCTCGACCCTATCTCCCGCTCCCTAGCCATCGAACGAGTACAGAGCGGAGATGCCACCTTATTATATATAGCACCAGAGATGTTGCGCTCCAAAACCATCGAGCGCATCCTGATGACACGGCATGTGGTGAGATTCGTCATTGATGAAGCTCACTGCTTCTCTGCATGGGGACAAGACTTCCGGGTGGATTACCTATACATCGGTAAATTTATCAAGGAATATCAGGAACGCAAGTTTGGCAAGGACGCCATGGCCCGCAACCATGGTCAAACCCTGATACCCGTATCTTGCTTCACCGCCACTGCAAAACAGAAGGTGGTGCAGGACATCTGCGACTATTTCAAGCATTGGCTGGGTACCGACCTCCAGCTCTTCGCCTCATCAGCCTCACGTACCAACCTGCACTATTCCGTTATCCACGTAGATAGTGACGGCAACAAATATAATCTCCTGCGCTCGCTGGTAGAGCAGGCTGATTGCCCTACCATCATCTACGTATCCCGCACCAAGCGAACCCGGGAACTCGCCCAAAAGCTGACACGTGACGGCATATCCGCCCTGCCCTATAATGGCAAGATGGATGCCGATGAGAAGATACACAATCAGGATGCCTTCATGAGCGATAAGGTTAGAATCATCGTTGCCACCTCCGCCTTCGGTATGGGAGTAGATAAGAGCGATGTGGGTCTGGTTATCCACTACGACATCTCCGACTCTCTGGAGAACTATGTACAGGAGGCCGGACGTGCAGGAAGAGACCCACACCTCAATGCCAAATGCTATGTACTCTATAGCGATGAGGACTTAGACAAGCACTTCATTCTGCTCAACCAAACCAAGCTGAGCATCAGCGAGATACAACAGGTATGGAAAGCCATTAAGGATTTTACCAAGCAGCGCCCACATGTAAGTTGTTCGGCACTGGAGATAGCCCGCCAAGCCGGTTGGGATGACTCGGTATCCGACATAGAAACCCGTGTCCGCACCGCCCTATCTGCTCTAGAACAGAGCGGATACATAGAGCGTGGCAACAATATTCCGCACGTCTATGCCACAGGTATCACCGTCAAGAACATGGACGAGGCAAGACTGCGCCTCACCGAATCACCCCTGTTCTCGGAAGATGAGATGCAGAATGCCATCCGCATCATCAAGTCGCTTATCACCCAGAAGCATATAGCCAAGGCACAGGATAGCGAGGCAGAATCCCGCATCGATTACCTCGCCGACATCCTAGGACTCAGCAAGCGAGACGTCATCTCTTCCGTTGACCGAATGCGCCAGGAAGGCATCCTTGCCGATACCCGTGACATCTCTGCCTATCTGCAAGACATCAGCGACAAGCAACGCAAGCCTCAGCAGATGCTGGAGAACTTCGCCAAACTGGAAAGATACATTCTGGAACATATCCCGGATGAATCGCTGCACATCACATACAAGCAACTCAATGACAATGCCGTACATGACGGCATCAACACTTCAACAGAAAAGAAAATCCGCACACTGCTATACTTCCTGGCAGTGAAGGGATATGCGCACAAGAAGGAAGATGGTGTTCGCAATCTCATCGTAACAAGAGACAAGGATATAGAGACCATCATCAAGCGATTCGAAAGACGAATTGAGGTTTGCCGATTCATCATCGAAAGACTATACAGCCTGGCAGAGGAAGAGAGCAACAATAGCTCTTCTGAAGAAAAGAATCCTTCTGAAGAAAAAGGTTTAGGAAAAGCCTCTGGCTCTAGAGATAATTCAAAAGAGAATTCAAGAGAGAAGCCTCTTCAATTCTCGGTAGTTGAACTTCTGAACGATCTGAAATCCAGCAACCAGTCACTCTTCTCCGACTTCTCTTCCCTGCAGTTGGAGGACGTGGAGGAAGCCTTGCTCTATCTCTCCAAGATAGGAGCCATGAAGCTGGAAGGAGGATTCCTGGTACTCTACAATGCAATGGCAATTAAGCGTACCAAGGAACTTCGCCTGCGCTATAAGCAGGAGGATTATCGCATGCTCAACGAATTCTACAAGCAGAAGATTCAGCAGATTCACATCGTGGGCGAATATGCCAACCTGATGGTAAGGGATTACGACGCCGCCCTGCAATATGTGCAGGATTACTTCCAGATGGACTACCATCGCTTCATCTCAAAATACTTCAAGGGCAACCGGGAGGCTGAGATAGAGCGCAACGTAACACCTTCGAAGTATAAGCAACTCTTCGGAATGCTCTCCAAGCGACAGAAGGAAATCATCGACGACCACGAGTCCCACTGCATCGTAGTCGCTGCCGGTCCTGGCAGCGGCAAGACACGTGTGCTCGTACATAAGCTTGCCTCTCTCCTTCTGCTGGAAGATGTAAAGCACGAACAACTCCTGATGCTCACTTTCTCGCGTGCAGCCGCTACCGAGTTCAAGCAGCGACTGATGCAACTCATCGGCAATGCCGCCCATTTCGTAGAAATCAAGACCTTCCATTCCTACTGCTTCGACCTGCTGGGCAGGGTTGGCAATCTGGATGAGGCTGGAGATGTGGTTAAGCAAGCCGCTGAAATGATCAACAACGGAGAAGTGGAGCCCAATCGCATCAGCAAGACCGTGCTCGTTATCGACGAAGCGCAAGACATGAGCAAGGATGACTATGCCCTAGTCACTGCACTGATGAAAGCCAACGAAGAGATGAGGGTAATAGCCGTAGGCGATGATGACCAGAACATCTATGAGTTTAGAGGTTCCAACTCGCAGTATCTCTATGAATTGACCCAGACAGAACACAGCCGTTTCATCGAGATGACTGAGAATTACCGCAGCCTTCGCCATATCGTGGATGCTGCCAACGACTTCGCCCGCAACATCCGCCTGCGCATCAAATCTACCCCTATCATTTCCATGAGTCAAGAAGATGGAGTGGTAAGAATCGTGAAGCATCCATACGAGATTCAGGAGAAAAAGGTTTATATGTATCGGCCTATTCTTGAAGATGTTACGCGATTACTTGAAAGTAACGCTTCAAAAGAAACCGAGGCATCTTCCCTCAAGAAGAACGAAACCATCAGCATCCTCACGCAGACCAATGAGGAGGCAGTCATCATGCTGGCTCTTCTTCATAGCCATAACATCAAGGCCAAGCTGGTGCAATCAATGGACGGCTTGCGCTTCTGGAATCTGGCAGAGGTAAGATACTTCTTGAAGAAGATAGACCAAGGCATCAAGGAAACGAAATCCCCTATCATCCCTGATGATATTTGGGAAGCAGCCAAGCAGCAGACATTCAAAAAGTATGCCACCAGCCAGGCATTGCCATATCTGCGCCGCAGTCTCCAGATATTTGAACAGACCAATCGTGCCAAGTACTACAGCGACCTGAGGGAGTTCGTGTTCGAATCATCAGTAGAAGACTTCTGTGACATCTCGAAATCAGACATCGTGGTCAGCACCATCCACAAGGCAAAAGGCCATGAGTTCGACCATGTACTGATGCTCATTACCCATCCCGAGCATCCTACCGATGACATACTGCGCCGATACTATGTGGGCATGACCCGTGCCAAGCGTACGCTTGCCATCCACACCAACGGCAATCTCTTCGACAGCCTGAAAAGTGCCCAACATCTCTATGATGCCCAAGCCTACGATGAGCCCAATGAAATAGTGCTTCAGCTCTCACACAAGGATGTAAACCTGGGCTTCTCCAAGCCTCACAAGGATGCTATTCTTTGCCTGAGAAGCGGTATGCCGCTAACCTATCACGACCATTGCCTCTGTCTCCCATCAACAGGCAGAGACATAGCTCAGCTCTCCATCAAGATGAAGGAGAAACTAGGCAAATGGGAGTTGAAAGGCTACAAGGTAACCGCAGCCCGAATCCGCTTCATCGTGGCATGGAAGTCAAAGGATGCACCGAGGGATGAGAAGGAATCCGCCATCGTGCTCGCAGATTTGGTGATGAAAAGAATAATGAAAAAATGTTGATTTCCGTAGAATGTTATTAATTTTTTAACACACATAATTTGCTAGTTTCCAACATTTTTCTTATTTTTGCAGGGACATTCTGTATCTCTTATATAGAGATTCAGATGACTGACATCAAAAAACAAACATGATTCGCATGATGAAAGAGACAAATATACAAGCACAGGTTACGTCCACTATTGCAGGGGACGACGGCAAAGTCGTGGGAGAATGACTATTTTTTCACTTTCAAAACATTATAATTATGAAATATCCTCTTATATCAGAATACATTGAATCCATTAAGAATTCTGAAGACAATTTTAATGAGCTCACCAACCTTCGTCCTGTTTACGATGAAGCTGGTGAGATAGTGATGTCTAGCGGTAACTTTGCTGTGGTATTCAAGATGGAAGATGAATCCTCTGGGAAACTATATGCAGTGAAGTGCTTTTTGAAAGAGCAAGAGGGACGTGATATAGCATATCAGCAGATAACAGATGAATTGGAATATGCGTCATCAAACTATTTGTGCTCCATCAAGTACTTCCAAAAAGAATTGTTTGTTGATTCTACAGTTTCTTCTGATACTGAATTTCCTGTATTACTCATGGACTGGGTAGAAGGAGTTACGCTTGATAAGTATGTTCATCAACACATATCCGATAAATATGCTTTGCAGCTTATCACATATCAGTTTTGTAGAATGGCAGCCTGGCTGATGTCACAACCATTTGCTCATGGAGACCTTAAGCCCGATAATATCTTAGTTACTGAAGATGGGGCCTTAGTACTAGTTGACTATGATGGTATGTACGTGCCCGCTATGCAAGGACAAAAGGCGCGAGAATTGGGCAGTCCTGACTATCGCCATCCAATGCGTACAGAAGATTGTTTCAATGAACATATCGATGATTTTCCATTGGCGCTTATTGGTATGTCTCTGAAAGCAATAGCTTTAGACACCTCTTTGTTGCAGAATAATGCTAAGTCAGATTCACTTCTGTTTTCAGAATCAGATTTCCAGAACATCGGTGAATGTCTGATGATGAAATCACTATGTGCTCTTTTGAATGATGCGGAATTTTCGAAATTATATGCTTTGTTCCTCTTGGCGCACTCACAGCAGGAACTATCAGCCGTGTCATTTCGATTGTTTTTATTGAATAAGGTAGAAAAGCCAATTGAAGAAGTTCTTTCTACAGAAGCAACGGAAGAGGATTTTAAGTATGCTATTGAAGATGAGTATGGAGTTAAGTATAGTCGCGATGGGAAAAAGCTATTAAAGGCTTCTCCCTCATTACGCTGGAAAGAATATGTTGTAAGAGAAGGAACAGAAGTTATTTGCGATGATGCTTTTAGATGGTGCGAATCTCTTCAAATCGTCACTATTCCGAACTCAGTAAAGAGCATAGGAAATAGAGCTTTCTGTTTGTGCAGATCTCTTCAAAGCATCACCATTCTGAACTCTGTAAGAAATATCGGAAATAACGCTTTTCTTGGTTGCAATATATGTTTTTTCATTTGTAACTCAACATATTTCCAATATGATGATGTTTGCTTGTTCAATAAGGATAAGACAGCTATTGTTAGTAGAATAAAAGATTGCGTCAATTATATAATTCCAAACTCTGTAAAGAGCATAGGAGATGGAGCTTTTAGATTGTGCAAATCTCTTCAAAGCATCACCATTCCGAACTCTGTAACGAACATAGGAGATCACGCTTTTTGTAACTGCGATTCTCTGCAAAGCGTCACCATTCCGAACTCGGTAACGAGCATAGGAGATAAAGCTTTCTATTTGTGCGTATCTCTTCAAAGCATCACCATTCCGAACTCTGTAACGAGCATAGGAGATGGAGCTTTTAGCAGGTGCGAATCTCTTCAAAGCGTCACTATTCCGAACTCTGTAACGAGCATAGGAGATGGAGCTTTTAGTGGCTGCGAATCTCTTCAAAGCATCACCATTCCGAACTCAGTAACGAGCATAGGAAATAGTGTTTTTTGCTCGTGCGATTCTCTTCAAAGCGTCACCATTCCGAACTCTGTAACGAAGATAGGAGATTACGCTTTTAGCTCGTGCGTATCTCTTCAAAGCGTCACCATTCCGAACTCTGTAACGAAGATAGGATTTAGAGCTTTTGGAAGGTGCGTATCTCTTCAAAGCGTCACCATTCCGAACTCTGTAACGAAGATAGGAAATTACGCTTTCGCTAATTGCACGCATTTAGATGAGCCTTCTCGACTACGACTAAAAGTATTAAATTATACGCAAAATTAGGATTAAATATTATGAATATCAAAAGTAACAAAATAGTTTTGGCAGTTATTGCCGTACTATCCTTTGTCTTTGCTTAACTGTATGACAAATGGAAATATAATACTATGTGGGAAAAATGTCAAGCATCGGATATGGCAGATAGCGAAGCCTATGCCTTCGTCAATCATCATTCTTCCCTTGACTTTATGCTCTAAGGTAAAAGTAGAGCTTGCACAATGCAATAGTGTCAGAGCTATAAGTACGAAGTGTCGGATGAAGTGAGAGATGGTTCATCAAATGAGTAGTGACATCCTGGGGTACATGAGCCACCACAGAAGTAGATACTCATGAGAGAACGGATGGTTTCGCTGTACCGATAACCGAAGGTTTTCGTTAAGCCAGATGAGCAGAGCTAAGTTTACTTAAGCTCTGCCATGGCGAGAAAACGTGCCATGAAATGGAACGATCTACACCTTAGACCGAGGGTTGAGTCGATTACTGATAACAATGTGGAGTCAAATTGCTCCACGACCCGAAAATATTCCTCCAAAAGGAGTGAGTTTCTCAGATTTAATTTGTATCTTTGCAACGTCATATCAGAGTTTTGCTTGTTTTCTTTTCGCAACACTAAGATAAGTGAAAATTCTGACATGGCAAGATTCTGAGCAACAAAAAGTTGCCCAGGTGCTTAAAAAGTTTAAGTTATAATAGTGTTGCGGAATTAAGGTTAAATAATTATCATCATGTATTTTAAACCATATAAAGATATCGAAACTGCGATACATAATTGGAGAAACGATTATAATCTTAGAACTGGAAAAGTTAAGATAAAGAGTCATAACAATATTTATAAGGATGAATGTTCTCTGATTGATGCAACTATTTTATGTAAAGTTTTAAAGACTTTTGAAGCTAACTATGATACATTAAAGCGACAATACAATATCTGCCATGTCGGCCATTTCTTTTGGGATCACACAACATGGCAGATGAAGTATAAAAACGCAACATGTACTTTTGAAGTTCACTCCAGTGATTTTATGGATCAACCGGGATATATTCGCTGTGACTTCATAGATAAAAGTTGTAGTAGTGTAGACATTGGAACTTATGCTGTTTTTATAAACAGTTACATTGATGAAGTTCTGAAAAATCTTGCAAGCTATGCTCCCAAAGACAGGTATAATTCCATAAGAGAGCACATTCTTGCAATTTGTAATTGTGAATAGTTACTATTGGACTATTCCTGAATAGACTTTTATTTAGGGTTCTCGGAATTAAATTTTCGCCATACGAGTGGGGTAGCAGACATACGGGTCAGTAGCAATTTATCCCCACTAAATTGCTACTGACCCATAGCAACCGAGAGGCAAATTGAAATTCTCAGAGAGAGGGGTTTGCTTATCAATAATGTCGAGAAAGCCATAGAAACTCTTGAAACCGAAATTCCCAGGTTATAACTATGCAATATGGTTGTGTGTCCTGAGACTGAATGAAGTCTGATATTGGCTATATTTGACAGATTTCTGTCGTAACTTCTAAAGAGATGGTGGCAGACCCACTGCATTCGGCATGCAGGTGCTGATTGCAAACCACTTTGTGCTGCTCTGATGGAAACAGATGGGTGGTGAACGACAATTGAAAGTCTTCCGTAAGGTTGGCAAGGTATGTGTCAAGGAGATGAACGCAAGTGAACCATTGATGAAGCATCGTTAGCAAAGTTAGCAAGTCACATCAGAACCAAGGTCTTATGATTATCTTGGGATAATGGTGACGATAGCGCTGTATCGGTACCAAGCGTAGCGATACAGCGCTATCGTCACGTAATCTTCTCTGTTGATATGATTCACCTCGTTGGAATGGAGGAAGAAATCGTCTTTTTCTTTATTCATAAGCTATTCAGAATATTCGTTTGCAAAAGTACATTATTTTATTTGATTACAACTCTATGGTATTGTTTATTTACAGATAATTAACCATAAAAGCAGATGAAGCCATAGACACCACAGAGAGTTAAAAACTCGCCAAACGCTTATTTTAAGATATTAGACAGAATTTTATGTTAAAAATTTGGTGATTAGAAAGAAAACTCGTATTTTTGCAACACATATATTAATATTGATAGATATGGAGAAGAAACAAATCATAGAAGCAATGCACAATAGATTGCATGAGATTGATCCTCATGCAAAAGCCATCTTGTTTGGTTCCCGCGCTAGAGGTACAGAACATGAAGGAAGTGATTGGGATGTATTGATTCTTCTAGACAAGCCAAAAGTTACGCTTCAAGATTACGATAAGTATTCTTATCCACTAAGAGAATTAGGCTGGGATATTGATGAAATCATCAACCCTGTACTCTTCTCACAAAAAGAATGGGAGGAGAACCATTATACATTATTTAATCATAATATAACAAGGGAAGGAATTAACATATGATAAAGGGACAACTTTCTGACACTGACAGAATCGAGATTGTAAAGTACAGAATAGAAAAAGCCCACCGTACTTACCAAGAATCTGTCGGTTCTATAAAAAATGGTTATGTCGAAACAGCAGCCAATCGTTAATAGCTTCTCAAAAAACAGCAATTAAAATTTCATTCTCCTTTCACAAACATCAGAGTATACTAATAATCAACCACTTAAGTGTGAAAGGAGAATTCAACACCCCAATAGTACTACGGCTATCATGGGAAACGACAAAAGAACCAACTGCGCTTATCACCGCACCATTTACCTTGAGCTGAAACAACAATAATAATCAGCCGAAAGGACTATTAACATAAGGAGAAGGCAACTTAGTCTAAAGGAGAAAGCAACTATCACAAAAGGAATAGAAAAGGCTTCTTTGTATCGGATGACCCGGGTCATCCATATAGATGACGGGAGTGAGCCATATAGATGACCCGAGTCATCCATATAGACGAGCTTAGTCATCCAGCCGATAAATCGTCTCTTTTCGCCTGCCAATATCTATCCCTCATCCTTCTGGTTACTATGCTTCATCCCAACATTCATAACAAAGACACCCACTATTCATTATCAAGACGCTCATTATTCATTATCAAAACATCTATTATTGACTATACCAGATCCTTGCCCCACCTATACCATACTCATTAAAAGCAAGGTACATAGCCATATTTAAGCTTAGCCATCAATTACCATCCCAAAATAAAGAGATTTCTCCTTTCACACTTAACTTTCTTATTTTCAAGACATTCCACATTCCGTGAAAGGAGATTTATTATCCACTTTAAATATTTTCTGCAAATTTATCCCCCTAAAATTTGGTGGATTCAAAGTGGTCGACCTATATCAATAACACCACTCATCCATATTAGTGCCATTTTTATTTGGTAGTTTAAGAATAAAAGATTACCTTTGTATCGCTAAACAGAAAGAAGAGAACGATGGCTATAAAATATGATCAGCAATTATACATAGGATACTCCAAGACATTCTACAATCTAAAGATTTTGGTAATATGTTAAACAAAGTAGATAAAAGAATAACAGAACAGAGCTCGCTCTACGAACATCTGGAAAAGATGAGCGTGGATGAACTCACCTCTCATATCAATGCTGAAAACAAGAAGGTGGCTCTGGCAATAGAAGAAGCATTGCCTGCCATTAACCAACTGATTTCCGCCATCGAAGGGCAGCTGAAGAAGGGCGGAAGGCTCTTCTATGCCGGTTGCGGAACGGGCGGAAGACTGGCTACGCTCGATACCATCGAGGTGCAGAACACCTATGGCATCGACGGTTCGCAGATACAGGCCATCTTCCCCGGAGGCATCGGCTGCCTTACGCAAACCAGAGAATCAAGAGAAGACGACCTGGAGAATGGCTGGCACCAGCTCTGCGACAAGCATATCTCAAAGCATGATTTCGTGCTGGGCTTCTCGGCAAGTGGCACTACTCCCTTTGTACTCGCCATCCTGAAACATTGCAAGGAGGAAGGCATTCCTACGGGTTGCATCGTCAACAATCCCCACGCTCCCATCGCCCAGGCTGCCGATTATCCCGTAGAGGTCATCACGGGACCGGAGTTCGTGACGGGAAGTACCCGCATGAAAGCCGGATCATCGCAGAAGATGATTCTGGATATGATCAGTACTTCTCTCCAGATTCGACAAGGACGAGTGGAAGGCAACAAGATGGTGAACGCCAAGCTTATCAATCATAAACTCATCGACCGCGCCTGCCGCATCTTCATGGAACGCAATCCGGAATATACGGATTACGAGGAAGTGAAGCTGCTGATTCTGAAAGCAGGAAGCGTGAAGAAGGCGGAAGACCTGCTGAAGAGTAAAAGCGATTTAGATGTTTAGATAGAGTTAGACAAGATTTCACCTTGATATAAATAGAACTATCAAGACTTCACCTTTATAAAATAGGAATATCAAGACTTCACCTTATATAATAGGACTATATGGCAAAGAAAGCAATTGTAATGGGTGCCACATCGGGCATCGGAATGGAAGTGGCAAAACTGCTTGCTGCAAAAGGATGGCAGGTCGGAATTGCCGGAAGAAGAATCGAAAGATTGCAGGCGCTGATTTCGCAGGGCGGCATTACCTGCTACCAGCAAATAGACGTAACCTCTCCCGATGCTCCTGCCCAACTTCTCGAACTCATCGATAAGTTGGGAGGCATGGACCTCTACTTCCATAGTTCCGGCATTGGCTGGCAGAACAACTCGCTGGATATAGAAAAGGAAATGAAGACCCTGGAAACCAACGGCTTGGGATTCACGAGAATGGTGGATACGGCATTCAACTGGTTTGCCGCCCAGTCTTCTACTCCAACCAATAAGAGTGAACTTTCTGTTTCTGAAAGTAAGAAGAAGGCAAACCATGCCTATCAGAATTTCCGCATTGCCTGCATCACTTCCATCGCCGGAACCAAAGGTCTCGGTGCTGCCCCTGCCTACTCTGCCACCAAGCGATTCCAGAACCATTATCTGGAATGCCTGTCGCAGCAGGCACGGATGCGTCGTCTCCCCATCGCCATCACAGATATCCGACCAGGTTTCGTAAAGACCGACCTTATCGCAGGCAGCAGCTATCCACTGCAGCTCAAACCGGAAGACGTGGCGAAACATATCGTAAGTGCTATCGAAAACGGAGAGGAAGTTAAGGTGATAGACTGGAGATATGATATCCTCGTCTTCCTCTGGCGACTCATTCCTAGATGGTTATGGACGAGATTGAGAATTACGTCATAACAACTTCATTCCTTTCTGATGACAATCGTCTTGAACCAGTCTTTCAATACTCCAGCATATTGATCCTGCGAATCAGACAGCAGGATGACAACCTGGGAACCATCTTCCAGCATAGGACCAAGACACATACCTTCGTAATTGGCAAAGGAACGCTTGGAAAGAGACAAGCCGGTTTTCCATTCCGTGAGCAATCTCTTTTTCAAGAAAGGAGTATCTGATGAAAACTTCTCTTTCATAGAAAACCCCTCAGAATTCAAAGGATTGATCAGATAGAGCTTGCACTTGCAGAAAGCACCTATCTTGATCTTAGGAATAAATGCCTCACGCTCCAGAACCAGAAGCTGACCATCGGGCAAGACACAAAGCTCACTCACACCCATCACATAGATATCTGCTTTCTTATGGGTAGAAGGTTGATCCATCTGATAAGCATAGGTAGTCATATAACGAGAGTCTTTCTTGCTACTCACTTGCTCGCTACTGTCTTCCTTGCCATTATCTTCCTTGTTACGATTTTCCTTTATCTTTCCCCAATCAAGCCTCATCAAACGAAGCAGGTTGACCAATCCGTTTTGAGGAGTAGCAGGCTGTCCGTCCTTGCGAAGCGTGCTCTCAGGTATTGTCCAAAGATACTGATGGACGGAATCAAAAGCCAGAGACTCAAAATTATAATTAGGATAAAAATCAGAAGAAGGCCATCTGCTTTCCCAAAGGTTCTGCTGATAGCCAACCTTGGCAGCATCTGCCGAAGTAGGCAGAATAGAAAACACCTTTAAACGGCAATATCCTTCGCTTGCTATCACCAAGGTAGAATCAGAAACCTTCACGATGGCTTCATGGTCAAATCCCTTCTCCAGCCCCTGCCAAGGCTTTCCGTCGTTCAGAGTTCCATCTGTTCTCTCGGTAAAACCCAGGTTCTCTACCTGTTCCAGTTCGCCTGTCTTGGGATTCACCTGAATTCGGAAGTTGAAGTACAGGGCACTATCCGACTTGTCGCTTACCACCGCATAGATATCATCATGCAGATGAGCAATGCCACTGTAGTTACCCGCAGCCACGGTTTTCGGAAAAGCCTTTTGGGAATTCTCTCTCTCTACTTTCCAATCCTGCGCTTCTGCCAACAGACTGAATGCCAGGAAGATGGTCAGGATATTACAACGCAGCATAGGTCAGAACAAACTCCATGGTTAATTCGAAATCCACATGAGCCGTCTTCCTGCTCTTGAGATTCTCCACATCACACGACCAGTCTGCCATCGTATCAAACGGCTTCACCCGCATATCCTCAAACATCAGGTTTTCTTCTGAGAATAACTTGAAGACCGTTTCCTTGGCACACCAGTGCACCAGCTTGGTATCCAGATTTTCTGCCTTCTCATCCTTTCGCAGAAATTTGGAAGCGATGCGCTCTACCCTATCGCTGAAGTATTCGATATCCACCGCCACTTCCTGATTCTTGGAAAGGATAAGCGCAGCATAACCCTTGGTATGCGAAACGCTGATATGATAACCACGGAACAATGGCTTTCCTGCCTCGTTGTGAGTAATGTCACCCGCATGAGAAAGCAAGCCCTTGGAAGCTCCGTTCGTCTTGAGCATCTCATACATTAATGCACGAATGGCAAGAAACTCCAGTTTCCTGCCATCGTTCTTATATTTCTCTTCCATCTGGGAACGGTAAGCCTGCAGAAGAGGATATGCTTCAAACAACTGTTCTACAGTCTCATCCATCTGCCATAAGCCCAGACTCACTCCCGGATAAACTTCTCGTATATTGACAACTGCCATACTATATAATCAAAATATTACAAATATAAGGAGGATGAACTACTTGGAGGAATTCTCCTCTTCATTTCTTACCGGCTGTACCGTCACCTTGATCTTGCTGATGCGGCGCTCCTCGATATTCATCACCTCGAAAGTATAATTCTTATAATCTATCTTCTCGTGCATGCTTGGGAAATCGCCCTTGATTTCCAAGAGCAGACCAGCCAGGGAATCAGCATCACCCTCAACCTCCTCAAACTCTTCATCATCTACATTCAGAATCTTGCAGAAGTCTGAAAGCAAGGTCTTGCCTTCGAAGATAAATGTATTATAATTTAATTTCGAATAGAACTTCTCCTCCTCATCATATTCATCATTGATCTCGCCAACGATTTCCTCCAGGATATCCTCCAGGGTTACGATACCGGAAGTACCGCCAAACTCATCTACCACAATGGCGATATGAACCTTATTCTCCTGGAACTCACGAAGCAGATCATCTATCTTCTTGGTTTCAGGAACGAAGTAAGGAGGACGGATCAGACTCTGCCAACGGAAGTTGGATGCCTTGGAAAGATGTGGTAATAAGTCCTTGATATACAACACACCACGAATATTATCCGTATTATCCTGATATACCGGAATACGACTGTAGTTGTTCTCTACAATACACTTCAATACCTCAGGATAGGTGCTGCGAATATCCAGGTCAACGATGTTCTGACGGGTGGTCATCACCTCCTTGGCTGTTTCATCACCAAATCGGATGATACCCTTCAGCATATTCTGTTCGTCCTTGATATCTTCCTTGTCGGTGAGTTCCAGAGCCTGTTCCAAATCATCCACACTCAGGACATGGTTTTCTTTCTGTATAATCTTTTCAGCAACGATTCCACTCTTCAGCAGTACATTCTCCAATGCCCAGAACACCTTGCGTGCAAACATAATGCCGCCCACACATCTACGGCAAAACTTGAGAGGATCCTGTCGGGCATAAACCTTAGGCATAATCTCTCCGAAGAGCAAAAGCAAGAATGTAAGGATTACCGTGATAATAAGGAACTGAAGCCAATAAGCTTTAGGACCAAACTCCACGATTCCGGCAAAAACATAGTTGAGGAGCATGATAATGGTGACATTCACAAAGTTATTGGTTATCAGAATGGTAGCCAATGTACGTTCTGAATCCTCACGCAACATCTGAATTTTCTTGTCACAGTCAGTTTTTTCGTCCTCCAGTTCCGCAATATCCGCTGGTGATAAACTAAAAAAAGCGATTTCGGAACCACTGGCAAAAGCTGACATACCAAGCAGGATAGCTGCCAATATAGCAGCTACAAAAACACCAGTAGATGGCTGCAAGAGCAGCACATCACTAAAAGCATCCGTTATGGTCGATATATCCAATTTCTGAGCTTAAAATTTAAAATGGTAAATCTTTGTTCTCAGTAGTCTCTGCAGGAGATGGGGTTGAAGATGAAGCAGGAGCTGAAGTTGGAGCTGAAGCTCCCGAACGCGAGGTCAGCATCTCCATATTATCAACGTATATCTCTGTGATATTATGTCGCTTACCCTGCTTGTCATCATAGAGTCGATAGCGGATCCGGCCTTCCACATAGAGTCGGTCGCCCTTGTGTACATACTTCTCCACCACCTTTGCAAGACCACGGAAGAACACGAGGTTATGCCAATCGGTATGATCTGGTACTTGCATACCATTAGCCAGGGTGTAACCTTTCTCCGTTGTCGCAAAAGACACTTGAGCTACCGCCTGATCTGCATCATAATAATGCACAACAGGTTCCTTGCCCACATTACCAATCAACATTACCTTATTCATAGTTTTCTAATAATTATCTTTTTACTTCCACATTCCCAAATAGCGGAAATGGAAATTCTTACCCTTAGCTGAAGGGAACTGACTACGAGAGTCAACTCTCTCCTTCAAGTGCTCTACAATACGAGTGTAGCAATCCAACCCCGACATAGCCTTGACATGAGCCACGAAGTGAGTATCTCGGTATTCAAACTTTCCCGTAGCAGGCACCATCACAACACGCTTGAAATCCAAAGATCCCTCGTACCAGCCAGCCAACTCCTGTGTAAGATTCAGCATCACAGGATTCTCCTGACGTTCTGCAGGTGCAGACGAACGCAAGGCCTTCTTATCCTTGAAATCCTGCATCGTAGCAGCAGCCGTCTTGATAACTATGAAATAAATACGAGGACGAACTTTATAACGTTTAGGATAGCAAACATCGCTAGCGGCGTAATCTCTAATATCTGCCTCTAGCTCAGCATCCATACCAATTTCCGGGATACCTTTCAAAAAATCTATTGCTTCATCGACATTATTTACTAATGTCTCCTGATCGAAATATCTTAAATATAAATTCATAATAGGTATGTTTCTCTATTTTCAAATAAAATAGAGCGGAAAACGGGACTCGGACCCGCGACCCCAACCTTGGCAAGGTTGTGCTC
>ENA-OUQP01000439-OUQP01000439.1-human-gut-metagenome-genome-assembly--contig:-NODE-439-length-39262-cov-4.295789_pt1 | contig 39262 bp, 30 predicted proteins | sample MGYA00237951_ERZ548836 | MGnify/ENA primary metagenome ERZ548836 (study PRJEB26490, sample SAMN05194702) | human gut metagenome | biome: terrestrial biome; feature: human-associated habitat; material...
AGATCGGCTACAAGATCCGCGAGGCCCGCAGCATCGACCGCGTGCCCTACATGCTGATCCTGGGCGAGAAGGAGGTCGAGGCCGGCAACATCTCCGTCCGCGACCGCTCCGGCGAGACCGTCCAGCGCTCCGTCGACGAGTTCATCGCCGACATCACGGCCGAGATCTCCGAGCGTCGCAGCTAGTCTGGGCGTCCGTTGACTGTCTCGAACGACAACAACCATGGACCTCTCCTGCCTGCCGGCGGGGGAGGTCCCTCGCTTAGCGCACTCGCGGCCCTGCGACGCAAGATGGACGCCGCCGCCTGGCGACGCGTCTCCGACGTTGCCCAGACGTGCGCCAAGTATCTTTCCTGCCATCCGGCCGTGCACGCCGTGCGCTACCCGGGCCTTACGACCGACGCGAGCTACCACGAGGCCTCCTGCACCCTGGAGGGCGGCTTTGGCCCACTCGTGGACGTATGCCTGGCGCGTGACGGCGCCTGGCTGCGCTATGACGCGCGAACGGCCACGGGAGACGCGCGTGCCGAGGTCCTGCGTCTCGAGCGCATGCTCGGGACGTTGTGACAACGGGGTGTTTGACCGCTCCCTTTTTGCGGTATATCAAATCAAGCTAGTTAGACTTGTCTGTGTGTTCTGCCGTGGCGGGGGCCATCATGAACAGGCTAAGAGACGTAGTGATTCCGCTGGCTCTTGCGACGTTTATGGCGGATGTCGGTTGCGGCCACCGCGCCCTATTTGTCTCGTTTCTCATCCTGGTTGGCTTGGCCATCGTCTGCGTCGCCGCACGCCAAACTATCGGCGTTGTCCTGTTGGGATTCACCGACATCTCCATGCTGGGAGGAATCGTCTTCGTCCTGCCCGGCGTTTTCTGTGCCGTTGAGCGTTTCGTTGCTGCAAGAGCGTCTGCCGCAAGTTGATGCGACAGGAAGATGGTCCTGCATTTACCAGAAGGGGACTGGTTGCCAATCTCGACGACCGGTCCCTTTGCCGTCCGGCGAGACGTTGCCGCTTGCGGAATCCGACAAGGCTTCTCCACCGCAAGCGGCGGCTTATTTGCCGTGAACGGTCGATACTTGCGTGCGAGTGGCAGCTGCGGCTTTTCCCTCGGATAATTTTAGTTGGGCATAAGGCGTTTTTGCTCTATGCACGCCCGGCTGGGCATTCGCGCCCCATGCTGGGGAGTAGCTGCGGGTTTGCGTTAGCGTATGCAAAACAATATCGAGAATATGCGCATAATTAGCATGTTGACCATATAAACGTATGCAACTGCGTTTGGGTAATCGTTGCGTAAATGACCAGTGAAGTCTGTGCAAGCGCAGGTAAACGCACTACCGCTCATCCCTTTGTGTAATTTGCGCCATTAAATTCCGGTATCATGTTCATGGTGTCTGAGGCTCAGGTTTTATGCATGGGGCTAGAAGCCATGCGAAGTCCGGGCGCGTAGGCACGGAGCCAGTTGGTCAAAAGGCAGTATTTGCCCACGAATTGATCTGGAGGTACCACATGGCAAAGGCGGAGAAGGTCATCGACAGCCTCGATGCCCTCAACTCGCGACTGGCCAGCATGCGCAAGGCGCAGGCCGAGTTCGCTACGTTCTCCCAGGAGCAGGTTGACAAGATCTTCCACGCAGCGGCCATCGCTGCCAACAAGGCCCGCATCCCGCTTGCCAAGATGGCGGTCGAGGAGACCGGCATGGGCATCGTGGAGGACAAGGTCATCAAGAACCACTACGCGGCCGAGTACATCTACAACAAGTACAAGAACATGAAGACCTGCGGCGTCATCGAGGAGGACGCGGCGTTTGGCTATAAGCGCATCGCCGAGCCCATCGGCATCGTCGCCGCCGTCATCCCCACCACCAACCCGACGTCCACGGCCATCTTCAAGACGCTCATCAGCCTGAAGACCCGCAACGCCATTCTCATCTCGCCGCACCCGCGCGCCAAGGCTTGCACCATCGAGGCCGCCCGCATCGTGCGTGACGCCGCCGTCGCCGCTGGCGCCCCCGAGGGCATCATTGACTGGATCGCCCAGCCGTCCCTCGAGCTCACCAACGAGCTCATGCGCTCCGCTGACATCATCCTGGCCACCGGTGGTCCGGGCATGGTCCAGGCCGCGTACTCCTCCGGCAAGCCCGCCCTCGGCGTTGGCCCCGGCAACACGCCCGTGATCATCGACTCCACGGCAGACGTCAAGCTCGCCGTGAACTCGATCATCCACTCCAAGACCTTCGACAACGGCATGATCTGCGCGTCCGAGCAGTCCGTGACCGTCCTCGCCGACATCTACGACGAGGTCAAGGCCGAGTTCAAGGCCCGTGGCTGCTACTTCCTCAAGGGCGCCGAGCTCGACAAGGTCCGCAAGACCGTCATCGTCAACGGCTCCGTCAATGCCAAGATCGTCGGTCAGAGCGCCTACACCATCGCCAAGCTCGCCGGCGTCGAGGTGCCCGAGAAGACCAAGATCCTCATCGGCGAGGTCACCAGCGTCGATCCCTCCGAGGAGATGGCCCACGAGAAGCTGTCCCCGGTCCTCGGCATGTACAAGGCCAAGACCTTCGACGAGGCCATCGCCAAGGCTGAGCGCCTCGTCGCCGACGGCGGCTACGGCCACACCTCTTCCCTCTATATTAATCTGAATGAGAAAGAGAAGATGGCAAAGCACGCAGCAGCTATGAAGACCTGCCGCATCCTCGTCAACACCCCGTCCTCCCAGGGTGGCATCGGCGACCTCTACAACTTCAAGATGGCGCCGTCTCTCACGCTGGGCTGCGGCTCCTGGGGCGGCAACTCCGTCTCCGAGAACGTTGGTCCCAAGCACCTGCTCAATGTCAAGACGGTCGCTGAGAGGCGGGAGAACATGCTCTGGTTCCGCGCACCCGAGAAGGTCTACTTCAAGAGGGGCTGCATGCCGGTCGCCCTCGACGAGCTCGGCACGATCATGGGCAAGAAGCGCGCCTTCATCGTGACCGACCAGTTCCTTTACAAGAACGGCTACATCAAGCCGATCGAGCAGAAGCTCGACGAGCTCGGCATCGAGCACGCCTGCTTCTGGGACGTCGCCCCGGACCCGACGCTGCAGTGCGCTCGCGAGGGTGCCAAGATCCTCGACTCCTTCCAGCCTGACGTGATCATCGCCTTCGGCGGCGGCTCCGCGATGGACGCCGGCAAGATCATGTGGGTCCTCTACGAGCACCCCGAGGCCAACTTCGAGGACATGGCCATGGACTTCATGGACATCCGCAAGAGGGTCTACACCTACCCGGAGATGGGCTCCAAGGCCTACTTCGTGGCCATCCCCACCTCCTCCGGCACCGGCTCCGAGTGCACGCCGTTTTCCGTCATCACCGACGCAGAGACCGGCATCAAGTGGCCGCTCGCTGACTACGCGCTGCTCCCGAACATGGCCATCGTCGACGCCAACAACATGGACTCCCAGCCCAAGGGCCTCACCTCGGCCTCTGGCGTGGACGTCCTCACGCATGCCCTCGAGGCCTACGTCTCCGTCATGGCGAGCGACTGGACCGACCCGTACGCCCTGCAGGCCATGAAGCTCGTCTTCGAGTACCTGCCGCGCGCCTATGACAAGGGTGCCGCCGATCCCGAGGCCCGCGAGCGCATGGCCAACGCCTCCTGCCTCGCCGGCATGGCCTTCGCCAACGCCTTCCTCGGCCTCAACCACTCCATGGCCCACAAGCTCGGCGCCTACCACCACATCCCGCACGGCCTGGCCAACGCCGTCATCCTCACGCGCGTCATGCGCTACAACGCGGCCGATGTCCCGACCAAGATGGGCACCTTCCCGCAGTACGCCTACCCGCACGCGAAGGCCCGCTACGCCGAGGCCGCCCGCTACTGCGGCGTGACCGGCAAGAACGACGACGAGGTCTTCGAGAACTTCATCGCCAAGATCGAGGAGCTCAAGGAGAGGGTCGGCGTCAAGCAGACCATCGCCGAGTACGGCGTGGACGAGAAGGACTTCCTGGCCACGCTCGATGAGATGACCGAGAACGCGTTCAACGACCAGTGCACGCCGGCCAACCCGCGTTACCCGCTCATGAGCGAGATCAAGGAGCTCTACCTCGACGCCTACTACGGCCGCGAGCCGAAGAGCTACGAGGAGTAAATCGTGAACTACGTGGCGGCTTCCTGCCAGGAGCTGGCAGGTGCCGTCACGAGTCCAAGGCTGCCGGACGTGCGGGGGCGCGTCCGGCACATCAGGAGGAACCCTAAGGAGGCTTCTCATGGAGCTACCGGAGAACAAGGTCGAGCTCGCTCGACGCGGTAACAAGGTCGTCTATGACGCCGGCGATCGCATCGTCAAGGTGTTCAACAACTCCAAGCCCGAGAGCGACGTTTTCAACGAGGCGCTCAACCTCGCCCGCATCGAGGAGTCCGGCATTCGCGTTCCCGCGATCGTCGAGGTTTCTCGCTGCGAGGAGGGCTGGGCTCTCGCCACGGAGAAGATCGCCGGCACCACGCTCGCTGAGCGCATGAAGGCTGACAAGAAGAACGTCGAGGCCTACCTCGAGCAGTTCGTCCGCCTTCAGCTCGAGATCAACGGCCACACCGCGCCGCTGCTCAACCGTCAGCGCGACAAGTACGCCCGCATGATCAACGGCCTGACCGAGATCGACGCTACGACCCGCTACGAGCTGCTTATGCGTCTCGACGGCATGAAGGTCGAGAACAGGGTCTGCCACGGCGACTTCAACCCGTCGAACGTCATCGTCGGCGACGACGGCCTGCTCTACGTCTGCGACTGGGCTCACGCGACCCAGGGTTCGCCCGCGGCTGACGCTGCCATGACGTACCTGCTGTTCGCGCTCGAGGACCTTGACCTCGCGGACAAGTACCTCGTCCTGTTCTGCAAGATGGCTGACATGCCGATCCAGGTCGTCCGTCGCTGGACGAGCATCGTCGCCGCAAGCGAGCTGGCTCGCCACCGCGACGCTAAGGAGGAAGAGTTCCTCCGCAGCTGGATCGACGTGGCTGATTACCAGTAGGGTTGGTTGACTGAACGCTAGTTCGGGGCCTGGGGTTCCACGCAAACGTCCTCGCTCGCATGGGTGTGCGGGGTTGTAGCCGGTGGCGGCTGCGGAATGTTTGCTTAGGAACCCCGGGCCCCTTTCGTGTTTTGGGACCTTGCCGGTGGCAAGTGCCACGGCGCCAGGGAGTTACGGGCTGCTGTGGTGGGGACTGGTAGGGTGGTACACTTGTTCTATCTGACGGCTTTGAGGGGAGTGGCGTGTGAAGGTCCTTCTCGTTCCCAATTACTCGCGGGCGGATGCCATCCAGGCGGCGGCTACGCTCGAGGTTTGGCTTTCCCACGAGGGTGTCGAGGTGGTCTGGGCGCACGACAAGAAACGCGAGCCTAACCGCACCTGTGACCCTTCGGGTGCCGTGCTCGTGGTTTCCCTCGGTGGTGACGGCACGCTCCTGCGCGCCGCGAGCATCGTGGGTTATCGCGAGATTCCCATCCTCGGCCTCTCCTTTGGCCATCTCGGCTTTCTTACCGGTGCTGGCTCGGAGAACATCGTTGAGTCCGTCTCGCGCGCGCTCGCGGGCGAGATGCACCAGAGCAGGCGCGCCACGCTTGACGTGGGCGTCACGTTCGACTGCGGTGGCGGCCTTCTTCGCGACACGCATCATTTCGCCTTGAACGAGCTCGCCCTCACGCGCGGCGCGCTGGGCGACATGATCGAGTTCGACGTCGACGTCTCCGGCAACCATATCGACTGCCTTCGCGGCGACGGCTTCGTGGTCTCCACGGCGACGGGTTCCACCGGCTATGCTCTCTCCAGCGGCGGCCCCATCGTGACACCCGAGTTCAGCGGCATGGTCTGCGTGCCCATCGCGCCGCACACCATCCTCGCGCGCGCGTTCCTCACCTCTTCCTCGGACGTGGTCGAGGTCTCTCTCTCGGACGATCGCCCGGCGGAGAGCAGTGTGTTCGTCGATGGTCAGCTCGTGACCTGCCCGGAGGGCGGCTCGGCCGTGAAGTGCACGGTCAGGCGCGGCCCGGGCGACGTCATCCTGCTCGACTCCGACGCGGGCGGGTTCTATGACTCGGTGTCGCGCGTGTTCTATGGCCAGATGCGGAAGAAGCAGTAACGACGGCGCAGGCGCCAGGGGAGGTACCATTCAATGATTGACGAGCTCCACGTCGAGAACGTGGCCCTCATCCGCGACGCGACGCTCGTGCCCGCCGCGGGCCTCACCGTGCTCACGGGCGAGACGGGTGCGGGCAAGACCGCGCTGCTCAGCGCCTGCAAGCTGCTTGTGGGCGAGCGCGCGGATGCCGGCGCCGTTCGCGAGGGTGATGACCACCTGCTCGTCGAGGGGCGCGTCTACCTCGGTCCCGATGACGTCGACGGTCACATCGTGAGGCGTCGCGTTGAGTCCGCGGGTCGCGGGCGCGTCGAGATCGACGGGCGCATGGCCAGCGTGTCTGAGCTCGCGGAGAAGGTGGGCTCCACGGTCGACCTCTGCGGCCAACACGAGCACCAACGCCTTCTTTCCACCTCCACGCACGCCCAGATGCTCGACGCGTGGGCGGGGGAGGGCGTCACCGCGGCGCTCGCCGCCTACCGCGAGGCCTTCGCTTCCGCACGAGACGCTCGCGCTGAGTACGAGCGCGTCGACGAGCTCTCTCGCTCCGGCGCGGAGAGGCTCGAGCAGGCCGCCTTCGAGCTCAGACGCATTGACGAGGTTGACCCGCAGGAGGGTGAGCTCGAGGAGCTCGAGGAGGCGCTGCCTCGAGCGGAGCACGCCGAGGCCCTTCTCCGCGCAAGCGAGGGGGCGCGCGAGGCGATCGCGGGCGACGCGGGAGCCATGGATGCGCTCTCCTCCGCGGTCTCGACTCTGCGGGACGCCGCTCGCTTCGACAACGCACTTTCCGCGCTCGCGGACTCCCTCGAGAGCTCGCTCATTGACATCGATGACCTCGCTTCAAGGCTTCGTGACTACCGCGACTCCGTCGACCTTGACCCGGAGGAGCTCGTTCGCATGCAGGAGCGTATGGGCGCGCTCCAGGGCCTCATGCGCTCGTACGGACCCAGCATGGCGGACGTGTTCGCCAGGCGTGAGGCAGCGCGCGAGGTCGTCGAGGCCGCCGGTGATTCCGGCGAGCGCGTTCGCCTGGCGCGCCGTGCGATGGAGGAGGCGGAGGCCGCGCTTGCCAAGGCGGCAGACGCCCTCGATGCCGCTCGCTCTGAGGCGGCGCCGCGCTTTGCCGCCGCCGTGACGGGGCAGATGGGGCGTCTCGAGATGGGTGGTGCGGAGCTCGAGGTCAGGTGCGAGCGCATGCCGCGCGCGCAGTGGACGCCGGCGGGCCCCAGCAAGATCGAGCTCATGTATCGTCCCGGCGCGGGGCTCACGCCACGGCCGCTCAGGAAGATCGCGAGCGGCGGCGAGGTGAGCCGCGTGATGCTCGCCTGCAAGGTCGTCCTTGGCCAGGCGGATGGCGTCGACACCCTCGTCTTCGACGAGGTCGATGCCGGCGTGGGCGGTTCGACCGCCCGTTCGCTCGCCGCCGTGCTCGCGGACCTCGCGAAGACGCATCAGGTCATCGTCGTGACGCACCTGGCGCAGGTCGCCGTGATGGGCGAGTGCCACTACCTCGTCTCCAAGGGCACCGGCGTCGACGGCAAGCCCGAGACAAGCCTTCGCCAGATCGACGGTGACGAGCGCGTAGCAGAGATCGCCCGCATGCTCTCCGGCGACGCGAGCGAGATCTCGCTCGAGCACGCCCGCGAGCTGCTTACGGAGGCGCGCGGCTAGGCGCGCCCTCGTGCCGGCGGAGGCCGGCCGGGGCGCCCCGACGTTCGGCTGGTCTGCGAGCCTGCGTGCCGTCGGTTGGGCGCGAGAGCGTTTGCCTCGCGAGATACCAGGGCTTTTATCCGATTTATAAATGTCCGCTTTACGCGGTAGGATTGTCGGGAAAGACCTCGACAAGCGGAGGAACATGGCTCTTCGACTTATCACAACGTCAGATGAGAGGCTCGTCGGTGCCTCGGCCGTCAGTGCAATCGATGCGGGGCGTGCGGCGTCGGGAAGGGCGCTCGTGCTCGTGCCGAGCCTCACGTGTGGGCTTGAGGTCCAGCGTGAGCTTGCCGCCGCCGGTCTCACGGCCGGTGTCGACTGCGAGACGCCCTCCACGTGGACGGACCTCCGCTGGGCACTCTACGGAGACGGGCGCTCGCTTGTGACGCGCGGGCTTCGTCCCGTTCTCATGAGCCTCGTCGCCGCGGGTCATGAGATGGCCCCGCTCGACGGGGGCGAGGGTACGGTCGCCTTGCTCTGTGACGTCGTCGCTCGTGCCCTTCCCTGGCTTCCCGCCGCGGGGGAGCGAGCTTCGCTCACCGCGGGCGAGGCGTGCGCCCTCGAGCTAGCGGATGCCTATGCGGAGACCCTCGCCGAGAAGGGCTTCGTGGAGCCCTGCGAGGCGATCTCGCTCCTGCCTACCATGATGGGGGAGCAGGGCGCGTCCGTGCCTCCCTGCGTATTCCTGGGCTTTGACGAGTTCAACCGGGTGGCGAGGGAGCTCGTCTGCGCGCTTGCCCGCCTGGGCGAGGTCACCGTCTTCGTGCGCGTCCTCGAGGGGGAGGCGTCTGGCAGGGCCCTCGCCTCCGCAGGTGAGCTTCGCGAGGCCGCTGCCGTCGCTGGAATCGAGGTCATCGACGAGGTAGTGACGGCCGCGGAGCCCATCTCTCGTGAGCCCGAGCTCAACTCGCTTCTCGGCACGCTGTTCCGTCCGGGCTCCGAGGCGCTTAGGCCCACGGGCGCGGTCAGGCTGCTCGAGCCCGCGGGTCCGCTCGCTCAGGACGAAGCGGTATGCCAGCACATCCAAGGGCTTGTCTCCGAGGGCGCCACGCGCGTGGTCGTCGTCTCTCCGGACGTTCGCGCCACTTGGCGCTCGCTTGCGCCCAAGCTTCATGCCCGCGGTGTCTCCGTTCGCGGCAGCCTACGCCTTTCCGTCGAGGAGACGGGTGCCGGCGCGGGTCTCCTCCGCCTTGCGGATTCGGTGGCGCGCCTGGTCGAGCTTGATGCCTCGTGGCCTTCGAAGGATGAGCTCGCGAAGCCGGAGTGCCTGCCGGACATGAGCTGGTGGCCGCCACGCGGCCTCACGGACTTCCTAATGGGCACCTCGTCCCGCGCTGGTGCGGAGGCCGCCTGGCGCCGTGACGTCTCCTGGCGCGGCAACCGCATCCTGTCTCCCGCCGCCGTCCTCGCGACGCTCCAAAACCAGTCCCTCACCTCGCCTGCGGTCGCCGCCGCCACGTGTGACCTCATGCAAGGTCATGTTGGCGCCGCCGCGACGAGGCTACTCCTCGCCGCGACCCAGCCCGCCCAGGGCGAGGACGGCGCTCCGGTGGAGCAGCCGGCAGAGCCTTCTGCGGAGGAATCCCTTGCTCGCGCGGCGGATGCCGCGGCCCTGGCGGCGCTGGCGGAGGCGGGTCGCACGCTCAAGGCAGCGGGCGTCTCGCTTGACGCGGGTTACGGCCTGGCTGAGCTCATTCGTCTCGTCCACGCGGCACTGATGGGCTCCTCGGTTCGGGTCAGGCCCGAGCTTGCGTGCGATGACGCAACGTGCGTGGTAGACGTCCTGTCTCCCGCGGATGCCGCGGCGCTTGCTCCTGCGTCTGCGGACGCGTTGGTCTACCTCGGTCTCGATGCGGGGACGACTTCCGTTCCCGCCCCGGGCGGCGCCTTCGAGCGCCTTCTCGACGCTGCCGGCGTCGAGGCGCCCCAAGATCCGCTCGATGCCTCGCGCGTTCGTTTCGCGAGTGCCTTGCGCGTTCCCACGCGCTCGCTCGCCCTCGTGTGCCCCTCGCATGACGCATCCGCGACGGAGACCTTCCCCTCGGTGATGTTGTCCGAGGTCTTGGCCTGTTACTCAGAGGCGAACGCCTCCGGCGAGCTGCGCTGCGCGCTCGAGTCCGCGCCGTCGAGCCGTCTCGACGAGGGCTCCGTCGAGGAGAACATCGGCGCTGAGCCTGTTGCTCCGGCAGCCCATGAGGTGGCCCCTCGCGCCGAGGCGGGCCATCTCGACCCCGCACTGCGTCGCCTCGTCGTGGTGCCTCGCGATGGTCAGGCGGAGCTTCCGGGTGGCCGCCTATCGCTTTCCGCCTCCCAGGTCGAGACCTACCTCGAGTGCCCGTTCAAGTGGTTTACGCTGCGCCGCCTCGGCCTCGATGACATGGATGCCACCTTCACCAACATGCAGATGGGCACCTTCGCGCACCGCGTGCTCGAGGTGACCCACAGGCGCCTTTTCCAGGAGGCTGCCCAGGCTGCGGGCCTTCTGGAAGGCGAGCTTGGCGAGGAGCCGGAGAACGGCGCCTCGTTCTGGTTTGATCCCCTCGTTCGCGTTCCTGGCTCGCGTGTGGACCGACAGACGCTCCCGCATGCCATCGAGCTCCTTCGTGCGGAGTTCGCGGAGCACTATGCCCACCAGCGTGCGGAGGGCAAGACGAGGGCGAAGCAGGCGCTCGTTCCCCACGCACCGAGCGAGCTCCATCGCCTCGAGGAGCTCGAGCGCGACCTCATCTCGACGCTCGAGTACGAGGCGTCCCTCTTTGACGGCTTTGAGCCGCGACTCTTCGAGGGGGACTTCGGCGGCAAGAGCGGCCGTCCCGCGACGTATGCCGGTGCGGACTTCGTGGGCACCATCGACCGCCTCGACGTCGACGCCGAGGGCCGTGCCGTCGTCATCGACTATAAGCACAAGGGAGCGCTCTTTGACGAGTATGCCCTCCTGCCAAGGGGCGACCAGGACTGGGACGCCGGCTTCGTGCTTCCCAATCGCGTCCAGACCCTCATCTACGCGAGCATCGCGAGGGAGTTCTTCTTGCGTGAGGGCATACGGGTCGTGGGTTCTCTCTATCTTGGGACGAAGGGCAGCCACCAGGTGACCGGCGCCATCTCCGCCACCGATTCCGCTCGTTGCCTGGGCGGGGCCCTCACGGAGAGGCAGCTCGAGCGAATCAGCCTCCCCGTTCCGGGCGCTCGCAACTTCGACGAGCTCCTCGACCGCACGGAAGAGGCGCTCGCTGCTGTCATCGAGCGCATGAGTGCCGGCGAGATCGACGCTCGTCCCAGAAGCCCCAAGGCATGCGATTGGTGCCCCGTCCTGTCCTGTGAGAGGAGGCAGTAATGAGCGACCAGAACTTCGCGACTCCCGAGGACGCAGACCGCGCCGCCGCGCTGCTCGACGGCCTCATGCCGGGGCAGCGCGAGATCGTCGAGACGCTCGACCGCCCCGTGTTCGTCGCGGCGGGTGCCGGCTCCGGCAAGACCTTCACGCTGACGCGCCGCATCGTCTGGGCGCTCTGTCCCGGCTCCGGCGAGGGTGGTCGCCCCTACCTCGACAGTCTCGACCAGGCGCTTATCATCACCTTCACCGAGAAGGCCGCCGGCGAGATCAAGGACCGCATCCGCGGCGCCCTCCGCGCGGCGGGTCTTGCGGACGAGGCCCTTCGAGTCGACTCGGCGTGGGTGAGCACCATCCACCACATGTGCTCGCGCATCCTTCGCGACCACGCTCTTGACCTTGGCCTCGACCCGAGCTTCGCCATGGTGGGGGAGCAAGAGGCGCGTCTCATGCGCGAGGAGGCCAGCGAGCGGGCCCTTCGCGAGCTCGAGGGAGACCCGGGCGTCGCCGCCCTCTTCGCGGAATACGGCAGCACGGAGCGAGACGGCGTCATGGCGCTCGTTCGCATGATCGAGAACGAGGCCTCGAGCGCGCTCGAGGGCCTTGACTCGCTCGGGTTCGCGCCCGCCCTCCCGGACGTCTCGGGAGTCATGCGCTCCCTGACGGATTGCTACGGGGCCATGTGCGCATGCGAGACGAAGCACGCAGACGAGCTCTCCCGGCTGCGGGACGAGCTTTCCTCCCTCCAGGAGTTCTGGGAGCTTCCTCCCTCGAGGCGTGACGCCGCTGCCGCCCGAGACATCCTCGAAGGCATCAAAGGCCCTGATGGCAGGAAGTGGGGCGCCAAGGCCGTAAAACAGTTCTGGGTCGATACGAAGGCGGCTCTGGGCTGCGCCCGCGGCGAGGTCGCGCTCGCGAGCGTGCAGCACCTCTCGGAGCCCCTCATGCACCTCGCCCGCCTTGCGACGAAGTACTACGCGGACGCAAAGCGCGCCTGTGGCGTGCTCGACAACGATGACCTCCTCCACCTGCTCGCGTGCGCCTTCCGCGAGCATCCGGACATTGCCGCGGAGTACTCGGAGCGCTTCCGCCTCGTCATGGTCGATGAGTTCCAGGACACGAACGCCCAGCAGGTCTCGATGGTCAAGCGCCTGTCGGGCGAGGACGCCTGCCACCTCACGACGGTGGGAGACGCGCAGCAGTCGATCTATGGCTTTCGCGGCGCGGACGTGAGCGTCTTCGAGGACCGCTCCGCCGAGGTGGCGAAGACCGTGCGCCTCGACACGAACTTCAGGAGCGACGACGCGATTCTGCGCTTCGTCGCCCGCGCCTGCGGCGACACGGGCATCGTGCCGTCATTCATGGACCTGCATCCCAAGCCGGCGCGCAAGAGCGATTTTTCGGAGGACGCGTGTCCTCGCGTCGTGGTCGAGCTGACGCGTGCCCATCGCCTTGGTGCCGTGCCCGTGAAACGCGAGGCGAGGACGAGGATCGCCGCCACCCAGCTGGCGGACCGCCTTGCCCACATCCGCGAGCAGGGCGTGGCGCCGAGGCGCATGGCCGTGCTGATGCGCACCCTCACGGGCGCAGATGCCTACATTGACGCCTTGCGCGAGCGTGGTCTCGAGAGCGTCGTGACGGGTGGCTCGACCTTCTCGAGCGCGCCTGAGGTTCGCGTCGTCGAGGCGTTCCTCCGCCTTCTCGCGAACCCCCAGGACACCAAGAGCGGCCTGTACCCGGTGCTTGACAGCGATATGTTCGAGCTCGATGCGAACGACATGCTGCGCCTGGCCACGAAGCCCCAGGAGGTGATCGACGCTCCCGCGAAGCGTCGCATCTACCCGGGGATTCGCGAAGACACGGCTGATTTCGGCGACGAGCCCGTGAGCGCGCGTCTCGCGCATGCCCGTCGCGTGATCGGTCGTGCCCTGTCGCGCGTGGGCAAGATTCCCGTCGCGGACGTCTGCCTGATGGCCGTTCGAGAGTCCGGTTGGCTGGCGAGGCTCGAGGGAGAGGGCGTGACGGGACGCGCCGTCGCGGCAAACGTGCTCGCTGCGGTGCGCCACGTCCGCGAGCTCTCAGAGCCGGCGGCCCTCGACGCCCCGCTCGCCGCGGACGAGTTCTCCCGCTGGCTCGAGGCTGCTAAGGAGGGTCCGGCTTCGCTATCCGGCGAGGGTCTCGACGCGGTGAGCATCATGACGGCGCATGCCTCGAAGGGCCTCGAGTTCGACGTCGTCGCTGTGGTGGGTTGCTGTGGCTCCGACAGGCCGCACAAGACGCCGCACCTGCTTTCGAAGCGCGACGGCGAGCGCATGGTCCTCTCCCTTGCACCGGCTTCGCTCAAGCTTCCCGACCTGGGCGAAGACGCGCCCACCTGCGCTGAGGAGTGCGTGACGCCGCTCGAGTGGCGCTATCTCATGGAGGAGGAAGGCAAGCTTGCGGACGAACGCGAGGCGGGCAGGCTCCTCTACGTTGCCCTCACGCGTGCCAAGGAGTGTGTCATCCTCTCGCTTGACGTGACCGAGGCCAAGGATGGCAGGCTGACGCCTGCGATGGCGGGGACAGTTGCGAACTCGCTCTTCGCGGAGCGTCCGGGTGCGGGAGAGGGCCGCTTCGAGTACGGTGGCGCCCGACTGGGCCTCGTTCGCTGCGTTGACGTGAGGCCCACGCCGGAGGGCTCGGTCGAGATTGACTCTGCCGAGACGCTCCCGCTCGAAGACGCTGCTGCGAGGGGCGAAGCCACGGGTTCTGGCGAGCTCGCGCCCAGTGCCCCCGCTGCCGGCGACCGTGCGCCCAGTGTCCCCGGCGCCGGCGACCGTGCGCCGTTCAAGATCTTCGACATCGACGCGGAGACCCGCGCGCGGCTCGACTTTTGGCGTCCGCGCGAGGGCGTGTTCAGCTACTCGTCCGCTCACGCCGCCCTGGCGGCGACCGCGGAAGAGGGTAGGCCTATCTCTCTCGATGAGGTGCTCGACCTTCCGGTCCCTGCCAAGCCCGATGCCTCGGAGCTCGCGCTCTCGAACCTCGTGCCCGGTAACTCGCCGGAGGTAGTTGACGGCCGGGCCGGCGTCCAGTGGCCCGCCGTCGTGGACGACGAGCTGCCCGATGCCTCGGACGCCGACCGAGCGACGAACCTGGGCTCGGCATTCCATGAGCTCGCGCGCTACATGGTGGAGACCGGACATGCCCCGGATGCTCGCCGCCTGCGTATCGTCGCCGCGAATTACCAGGTGACCGCCCGTGACACGGCTCGCCTTGAGGAGGCGCTTGCGCGCTGGGAGGCGAGCGACATTCGTGCCGAGGTCCTTGGCCATTCGCTCGTTCGCGCGGAGGTGCCGTTCTTCTGCGAGGTCGCTTCGCCGTTTGGCTCGAACCTCGAGGGCGCGATCGACCTGCTCGCGACCGACGCCGCCCTGCCTTCGCCCGGTGCTGACGCGGCCCTTCTCGTGGACTACAAGACGGGCGACGTCGGGGCAACCTTCGGTGAGATTCGCCGTCACCACGAGATGCAGGCGCGCTTCTACGCCAAGGTTCTGCGCGATCAAGGCTACAGGCACATTACCTGTGCCTTCGTTTGCGTTGAGCTTGGCGTGGCGGATGACCAGCCGGCTGTCGTCCGCTATCGATTCGACCTCTAGGGATGTGGATTGCCCGTGAGCACCATTGAGCTCGTCTGTATCGTCATCGCCGCGGCCTCCGTGGCAGTCGCGCTCGCCGTTTCCGTGACGGCCCTTCGTGCGATGCGCTCCGTTCTTCGCGAGGACCAGCTTGAGGATCAGCTCGACGCGCACTTTGAAAAGGCCGAGGGCCTCATGAGGGCGCTCGCCGATCGCCAGATCCAGGGCGCTTCGGAGACGAAGGCCACGCTCGAGAGCGTCGTGCGCGGGATCGAGGGGTCTGGCATGCGCGTCGACGCGCTTCGCCGTGACGTCAACAACCAGCTGAGTGATACCACCAACGCGGTCACCCGTCAGCTCGCTGACAATGCCCGCGTTGCGAACGAGCAGCTAACTGGCGTCACCAATGCGGTGACCCAGCAGCTGGCAGCCAACACCAAGACGATGAACGACCAGCTCTCGAACAACACGCACGCCATGAACGAGCAGCTGGCCCAGATCCGCGGCGACAACCAGCGCCAGCTCGACGAGATCCGCGCCACCGTCGACGAGCGCCTCACGCGCACGCTCAACGATCGCCTCTCCGTCTCCTTCAAGCAGATCAATGAAAACCTCGAGGCCGTCTACAAGGGCCTGGGGGACATGCAGGGCCTCGCCGCCGGCGTGGGCGACCTCAAGAAGACCCTCTCCAACGTGAAGACGCGAGGCATTCTGGGCGAGGTCCAGCTCGGTGCCATCCTCTCGGAGATCCTCGTTCCCTCGCAGTATGCGGAGAACGTCGCCACCAAGCCCGGCAGTGTCGATCGCGTCGAGTTTGCCGTGAAGCTGCCAGTGGAGGAGGGAGACCCCATCTGGCTCCCCATCGACGCGAAGTTCCCGGGAGACCTCTATGCCCAGCTCCGCGATGCGGTTGACGAAGGCTCGCGCGAAGAAGTCGCCACGGCGCGCAAGCGCCTTGAGGGGCGCATCTGCCAGGAGGCGTCGGATATCTCCCAGAAGTACATCTCCGTTCCCGAGACCACGAACTTCGCCGTGATGTTCCTGCCCTTCGAGGGCCTCTATGCCGAGGTCGTCAACATGCCGGGCCTCATCGAGCGCCTCACTCGCGACTATCACGTGAATGTCGCCGGACCCTCGACGATGGCGGCGATTCTCTCGAGCCTTCAGATGACCTATCAGACCTTCAACCTGCAGCGTCGCACCAACGAGGTCATGCATGTGCTCCAAGCCGTCAAGGCAGAGCTCCCTCGCTACCAGGCGGAGCTCCGTAAGGCGAAGGAGCAGATCGACCGTGCCGGCAGGACGGTCGACGGCATCATCACCACGCGCACGAACGTCATGGAACGCAAGCTTAAGACCGTCTCGGACAGCCTTGACGAAGAGCTCCCCGAACTTGAGGGCTAGCTTCCGGAAGACATGTAGCGGATGGCGGCAGGGGAATCGACCCCCTGCCGCCTTCTTTGCAGCGCTCTACGGTAATGCCCGGACCTGAAAAAGGGACTGTCCCTTTTGCAGGTTTTTACGCAGGGGTACCGTGCGGGTGAATAAAGTTCACTAAAGTTAATTTACAGCTCTTCCAGTTGCTGATAGTATCCTGAATGTTAGCAATGGCTTACTATTTAAGTAAGTGGAGGAGTCCAAATGCGTATATCACCAAAGGCAGGCGCGACCGTGCTCTCGCTGATGCTGGCAAGTGGTGCCGTCGTCGCCGGCAGCGTTCCCACTGTGGCGAGCGCTCAGGATGTGGCGACGATAACTAGCGCAGCCGCCGCTTCCGAGCTCGTTGTGACCGACAACTATCCCGCCCTCTACGGCTGGCTCGCAAACAGCCTTGGGGACGCGACGACGGTTAAAATTGCCACTACGTGTGGCGTCTCGGATAGCGGCAACGGCACAACGACCATTCCCGTCCAGGTGACGCAACTCGTTGGCTGGCAGGCCAAGAGCTGGTTTGACGAGGAGGGCGAGAAGGTCCGCGACCTTGGCTACTCTTCGAGCTACGAGACCCTCACCTTTGCACCTGGCGCTACGACCGAGGTCCGCAGCCTCACGCTCAGGCTGCTCGACGACAAGCTCGTCGTCCCCGCGGGAGCGAACATCACGTTCAAGAACTGCACGTTTGCCAACCGCATCAAGATCGAGAAGGGCGGCAAGGCAACGTTCGAGAACTGCACGTTCTCCTCGGGCACGATTCTCAACAACGGCCAGGCGAGCTACACCGGAACCACGAAGGAACCATGGAACAACGGCACTGCCGAGAGCGCGTTCCAGGATCTCGGGCTCACCGTGGCAAGCTCTGCCCTGAACGACGGCGTGCACGGCCGCGAGTACGCGGACGCCACTCGCCTTACGCTCTCGGGCTCCAACGTCGATAAGGTCGCGCTCACGGCTCAGATGGACCAGCAGGGCAGCGGCCTCGTCGCCACGGTCGAGGACGGATCGCTCAAGGTGTCCGGCACGCCCGCGGCGGCTGGCACCTACACAGCTACCGTTACGGCGACCGCTCCAGACGAGGCGGGCACCAGCACGCAGACTAAGTCCGCGACCGTCTCCGTCAAGGTGTGTCAGAACTACACGTTCAGCGTCGAGGGCACCCTTGACGCCGTCCGCACCGGCCAGGGCGACTACCAGGACAGCTCGAACCACGAACTCGAGGTGTTCGTGACCGACGAGGCGGGCAACAAGCAGAGCTATTACGACTTCTCGTGCACCGAGGAGGGCCACAACTTCTCGCTCAGCCCGAAGGTCTCGCCGAATGGCTGCGGCCTCAACGCGACGCTCTTTAACGCCGGCGGCAAGGCGACTGTCACGCTCTCCGGCACCGCGGGCACGGCGGGCACCTATCAAGTGGGTGCCGTGGCGACGCTCGGTAGCTATACGTTTGCCACCAACACTGCCGAGCTGCGCATCTACAGCGGCGCCGAGACGCTGGCGAGCCAGATCGCGGGCCTTGCCACGGGCACCGGCGAGTGGGACATGGAGCCCTACGAGATCGACCGCAGCGACAACGCGGTCATTCCCATGTGGCTCCATCACATCTACGGCTCGCACGAGAGCGGCCTGTATGGCCAGATCGGCAATGCGACCGATGCCTTCGCCTCCGACACGATCACCATCCCGGCCGGCGCGGACGTCACGTTCGAAAACATCAAGGTGAACAGCTCGGTCAAGATTGTGGTCGAGAAGGGCGCCAAACTCACGCTTATCGATTCGGTGGCCTTTGGCCCCATCGAGGTCAACGGAGGCACGCTGACGCTCAACCGTGGCTCCGCCACCACGAGCACCATCACGCTCAACGACGGTTCCACGCTTGTTGACTCTGAAGTCGTCTCCAACGCGCAGTTCCTCACGGATGGTCGCAAGCCCACGCCGTCGGCTCCGGAGAGCGTCGTCATCGTCAACGGCAAGGTGACCTTCATGGGCGAGAACAGCATCAAGCCCGACCAGAGCCAGGTTGGCCTTGAGGTAAACGGCAGCGCTCGTGTCCCGCTGGGCTCCACGCTCACGGTTACGGGTGGCAACGGTGGCACTGCCCCGGGCGAGGCGGCGAGCGCCATCAAGCTTAATGGCGGCACCATTTCCGGCGAGGGTTCGCTCGTGGCGACGGGCGGCTCCTACGAGCTTGGCGGCAGCGGCGTTCCCGCGACGGCGGTCATGGGCGAGGGCACGCTCTCAACCGGCGACCTCGTGCTTGCGGGCGGTGACGCGGACACCGTCTTCGGTAGCGCCATCAACGGTGCGGACGCGGGCGTCAAGACTGTCGTCGTCACCACGCCGGCCGCCGGCCGCACCATCACGGGTGGCAAGGGCGTGAACGGCGGCAAGGACGGCCTGGGCGAGGAGTCCGTCACCATCAGGGAGGCGTCCGAGGAGCCTAGCGGCCCGACGAAGCCCGGAGAGAATTCCGGCGCTGGTTCGAACGGTGGGGCCGGTGCGGTTTCCGGCACGGGCTCCGCTCAGCAGGCGGGTGCATCCATCCCCCAGACGGGCGACGTCGCGAGCGTCTCTCCCGCGGTCGCACTCGCCGGTGCCGCCGCGGCCCTCGCTGGTGGGTTTGCCCTGCGTCGCCGAGACTAGCGCCCTGCAAAAGCTGACAAAGGGACAGTCCCTTTTTCAGGTTTTTCGAGACCCGCTGGGGGAGAGTCCCTCGGTGGGTCTTTTTGTTTGCTACTATCATAGGAATGGAGACGACGATGGGAGCGAGACATGCCTCTTCATGAGAATCCCGAGCTCAAGAGGGAGAGCTTCGAATCCCTGCTCATGGCCGAGCTCGTGGGCCTTGGCACCACGATGTGCGCCGCGATGGACGTAAACCCGGGTTTTGTGCCCTGTAGTCACGCGTTTGACGTGCTTCTCAAGGGCCTCGAGGCGGCAGCGCTCCCTGCTCCCACGCAGATCCTCCGCGAGCAGGCAGATAAGGTCCACGCGCGCAGCGAGCACATCGCAGAGCACCGCGGCGTACCCCGTGGAGCCGTGACCTGCCCGTATGCCGGCCCTGGTAGGGAGCCGGTCGCGGATGCCGTCTCAAGCGTCAAGATGGCCGCGTGCGCCATTGAGGACTCCGGCTGCGAGAACGAGGAAGCCTGCGTGGCCATCGCCCGCGCGCTTGCTGGCATTGGCGACCCGCACTCAGATGCCACTGCGGTTGCGGAGCAGGCCGCCGAGGCCCTTCGCCTGGCCCATCAGTTCGACTAGGCTCGCCACGGCCAGTAGCCGTCAGCGCTGTAAAGACGAATCCCCCGGTCCTGATGCCTCTTTTCGCGCAGCTACGTGCGAGAACGGCGCTAGGACCGGGGGATTCCATTTGGAGGTGCTAGTGGGGACGTGCCTGTGGCGGCCGCCTTACGCCTCGCCCCAGACCTTCTCGGCGACGCGCTTGACAAGGGCGACCTTGGCCCACTGCTCGTCCTCGGTGAGCTTGTTGCCGCACTCGCAGGAGGCGAAGCCGCACTGCGGGGAGAGGTAGAGGTTCTCGAGCGGCACGTACTTGGCCGCCTCGTTGATGCGGCTGATGAGCAGCTCCTCATCCTCGAGGCCCGGCTGCTTGGAGGTCACGAGGCCGAGCACGACCTTCTTGCCCTCGGCCACATACTTGAGCGGCTCGAAGGTGCCGGCGCGCGGCGTGTCGAACTCGAGGTAGAAGGCATCGACGTCCTCGTCGGCGAAGAGGTAGGGCGCGACGGGGTCATAGCCGCCCTCGAAGGCGTAGGTGGAGTGGTAGTTGCCGCGGCAGACGTGCGTGGTGAGCGCGAGGTCCTCGGGCTTGCCCTCGATCGCGAGGTTGTTGAGGCGAACGCCAAGCTCAGAGACCTTCTGGATGTCGACCGGGCTCATGCCGGTCTTGGCGACGAAGTCCGTGTCGCAGTAGATGCCCCAGGTGCAGTCATCGAACTGGATGGAGCGACAGCCGGCGGCGTAGAGGTCCGCGATGACGGTGCGGTAGGCGGCGGCGATGTCCTCGATGAGATCCTCGTCATCGGCGTAGACGGAGCGCAGGCTCTCGACCTGGCCATCGCAGCGGTCGAGGACAACCTCGGAGTAGGTCTGGATGGGGGCGGGCATGGTCTGGCGCGCGACCTGGCCGTCCTCTTCGAGGGCCTTCACGAACTTGAAGTGCTCGACGAACGGGTGGTTCTCGCCGGAGATCTTGCCCGTGACGACGGCGGTGTCAGCGGTGGTCTCCTCGTCGTGGAACATATAGCCGGTGCGGCTCGTGCGGCGCTCGATGCCGTTCAGACCCCACATGAAGTCGAGGTGCCAGTAGCTGCGACGGAACTCGCCGTCAGTGATGACGTGGAGGCCGGCAGCCTTCTGCTTGGCTACGAGGTCGCGGATGGCCTCGTTTTCGACGACCGTGAGGGCGGCGTCGTCGATGACGCCGGCGGCGTGGTCCGCGCGGGCCTGCTTGAGGACGTCCGGGCGCAGGAAGCTGCCGACGACGTCATAGCGGAACGGGGCGTTGTGCTTGTAGGACATGGGTTTCTCCTTGGGTTTGAGACGGCTCGTGGTTGGTGCAAGAGCGTGGGAGACATGTGCAAGTATCATCTCTACCAGGCTCTTTGCTAGTCGTTTAACTAACCGACCAATTGGCTGGGAATAGTATTCCACGTCTGTGGGCTATCCGGTACTACGCATCATGTATGTGAATGCATAGGTTTAAGCTATGGCACACGCGGGATGCCGAGAATGGCGCGACGCTTGCCGGGGTGGCGGGCGACGGCAAGGAGAAGGGACCCGGAACGACTGGCGTCCCGGGTCCCACGGGTTTTAATGTCACGGTAGTTGGCACGCCAGCTCGCGACTTCGCCGGCTATGCCTCGTCCGCGCCACACAATCGGCCTGCCAGCGCACAAAAGGGGCGGACCACCTGGGCCCGCCCCTTCCGAGTCGATGCGATTGTCTGCGGCTTGCGAACTAGTCGAGGGCGGCAAAGCCACGCTCGAGGTCGGCGATGATGTCGTCGATGTGCTCCGTGCCGATGGAGAGGCGAATCGTGGACTGCGAGATACCTACGTTGGCGAGTTCCTCATCGGAGAGCTGGGAGTGCGTCGTGCTAGCCGGGTGGATCACGAGGCTCTTGACGTCAGCAACGTTGGCGAGTAGCGAGAAGAGCTGGAGGTTGTCGATGAACTTCCATGCGGCGTCCTTGCCACCCTTGATCTCGAAGGTAAAGATCGAGGCACCGCCGTTGGGGAAGTACTTCTCGTAGAGGTCGTGGTCGGGGTGGTCGGGGAGGCTCGGGTGGGTGACCTTCTCGACGTGCGGGTTGTTGACGAGGTACTCGATGACCTTCTTGGTGTTCTCGGCGTGGCGTTCGAGGCGAAGCGACAGGGTCTCGGTGCCCTGGAGCAGCAGGAACGCGTTGAAGGGCGAGATGCAGGCACCCTCGTCGCGGAGGAGGATCGCGCGGATGTAGGTCACGTACGCGGCGGCACCGCAGGCGTCGGCGAAGGAGATGCCGTGGTAGGAGGGGTTGGGCTCGGCGATCTGCGGATACTTGCCAGAGGCCTTCCAATCGAAATTACCACCGTCGACGATCACGCCGCCAAGCGAGGTGCCGTGGCCGCCGATGAACTTCGTGGCGGAGTGGACGACGACGTTGGCGCCATGCTCGAGCGGGCGGAAGAGATACGGCGTGCCAAACGTGTTGTCCACGACGACGGGCAGGCCGTGCTTGTGGGCGATCTCGGAGATGGCGTCGATGTTGGGGATGTCGGAGTTGGGGTTGCCGAGGGTCTCGAGGTAGACGAGGGTGGTGTTGTCCTGGATGGCCGCCTCGACCTCGTCGAGGTTGTGGGCGTCGACGAAGGTGGTCGTGATGCCGTACTGCGGGAGCGTGTGCTCGAGCAGGTTGTAGGAGCCGCCGTAGATGGTCTTCTGGGCGACCACGTGATCGCCGGCCTTGGCGAGCGCCTGGATGGCGTAGGTGATGGCGGCGGCACCGGAGGCGACGGCGAGACCGGCCACGCCACCCTCGAGCGCGGCGATGCGGTCCTCGAAGACGCCCTGCGTGGAGTTGGTCAGACGGCCGTAGATGTTGCCGGCGTCGGCCAGACCGAACCGGGCGGCGGCGTGGGCGGAGTTGCGGAAGACGTAAGAAGTCGTCTGGTAGATGGGCACTGCGCGGGCGTCGGTCGCGGGATCGGGCTGCTCCTGGCCGACGTGGAGCTGAAGGGTCTCGAAGTGGAAGGTCTTCTCGGTCTCGGGGGTGATGTCAGACATGGGTTCCTCCTAAAGGATGGTTCTTGCGGGATGTTGGTCGAGCGGGTTCTTGTCGGATTTGATAGGCGCGTTTGAGGCTTCGACGCCGTGATCGTGTTGCCTGCCGACGCGCCGAACGGAGTGGCTGCCAAAAAAGAAACGCCCGGCAGCTCACGGGCTCCCGGGCGCAAGTCGGAGACGTTTCGTAAGGCGGCGGCGCTAATGACGCACGACAACCCTGCAGGTAGACCCCTGCGGTGCCCGGGAGCTCAGCATTCGCATGCACATCATCATCGTGGTGGTCTTGGCAGTCATCTCTCGGCACCTCCTTGCGCCTTCGGTTTTGCTGGTGAGTTTATACGCCCGCGTGGGCGATAAGGTCAATACCCTAGTGGGTAACTAGGGATTAAGATTCTGTTACATCGAGGTGGGGAGGGGTGTTTGGCAGCCAGATTTCTATTGCGGGCCGCCGTGAGGTCGTTTTGCCTCGCGGCCGCGAGGCGCCGCGCTTCCGTTCCGCCGCCCGGCCGCGAGCCGCCGCTATACGCCGAATGCCACGTGACGTCCCGAGGCGCCGTGGCAAGCGAGTCCCGCTATCGCCGCCCGGCCGCGAGGCGCCGCGGCAAGCGAGCCGCCACTATCTGCCGGATGTCACGTGACGTCGCGAGGTCCCACTTCCGCATCGCGCGCCATTCGCCGATGGGGGCGTGCGCTCCTCTTGGCTAAAGCGTCATCATCAGGCGCAGGGGTATCCAATAGCAAGGAGGAAGCTCATGCGCTACATCGAATTTGGAGAGCAGAAGGCTAAGGCGTCCGAGGTCATGATCGGCCTCATGCGCATCAAGGAGATGAGCGTGCCCGAGGTCACGGAGTTCATCGAGGCCGCGCTCGACGAGGGCATCAACGCCCTGGACATCGCCGACGTCTACGGGCGCGGCACCTGCGAGACCATCCTCGGCGAGGTCTTCGCCGCCAATCCGGGCCTGCGCGATCGCGTCTTCCTGCAGTCGAAGGTCGGCATCCGCAAGGAGCCGGACGGCTTCACGTGGTACGACTTCTCGAAGGAGCACATCATCGAAGCCGTCGACGCCGGCCTCGCCCGCATGGGCGTCGACCACGTCGACTCGATGCTGCTCCATCGCCCCGACGTGCTCATGGAGCCAGACGAGGTGGGCGAGGCCCTCGAGACCCTCAAGGATCAAGGTAAGGTCCTCGACTGGGGCGTCTCGAACCTCAATCCCGCCATGCTCGGCCGTCTCGAGAGTCGCGTCCCGGTCAAGCTCGCGACCAACCAGGTGCAGCTCAGCTGCGCGTTTACGCCTGCGTTTAACGGTGCGTTCAACGTGAACATGGAGAACGACGCCGCCATCATGCGAGACGGGGGCATCTACGAGTACTGCGAGGATAGGGACATGGTCATCCAGGCCTGGTCCACCATGCAGTACGGCTACTTCGAGGGCGTCTTCCTTGGCAGCCCCAAGTATCCCGAGCTCAACGCCAAGCTCGAGGAGCTGGCCGAGAAGTACGGCGTGACCCCGATGGCCGTGGCGCTCGCCTGGGTGCTCCGCTATCCGGCGAAGATGCAGGCCGTCATCGGCACCACGAAGCCGTCGCGCGTTCGCGAGGCCGCGCGCGCCTGCGACTTCGAGCTCACCCGCAAGGAGTGGTACGAGATTTACTGCTCAGCGGGCAACGTTCTGCCGTAGCTGTGGGGACGCGCCGCGCTCGCCGCTACCCCAGGATTTCGAAGCCGTTATCGGCGATGAGGGAGCGGAGCTCGTCGAGGTAGCGCTTGGCCATGGGGGAGAGGCGAGCGCGGTCGTTCGTGAGGAAGCCCAGCTGCATCGTCTCGTCAGTCTCGAGCGGGACGGAGACGATGTCGACGCCGTTGAGGTCGCTGTTGAGCACGCCAGAGCTGATGGTGTAGCCGTTCACGCCGCGCAGCAGGTTGAATAGCGTCGCACGGTCGGTGAGGACGATGGTCTTGCGGTGGCTTTCGAAAGGCAGGAGCTCTTCGGAGAAGTAGAGCGAGTTATGTGTGCCCTGCTCGTAGCAAAGGTACGGATAGTCGTCGAGGTCCTCGAGGCGGACGCTTTTCGCATTTGCTAGCGGGTGCGACGCGCTTACGAAGACGTGTGGGCGCGCGTTGAACAGCGGCGTGTAGGTGAGGTGGTTCTCGCGCATGAGCTTGCGCAGGACTTTCTCGTTGAATGAGCTGAGATAGATCACGCCCAGCTCGCTGCGGTAGCCGGCGACGTCCTCGATAATCTCGTAGGTGCGGCTCTCGCGCAGGGTCATTTCGTATTCGTCGGCGTCTGAACCCTCGAGTAGGCGGACGAAGGCGAGGACGACGAACGCGTAGTGCTGCGACGAGATGGCGAACAGGCGCTTTGACGGGCGGGCGTGGGAGTAGCGCTGCTCGACGAGCTCCGTCTGCTCGAGAATCTGACGAGCGTAGGAGAGGAACTCCGAGCCGTCGGGCGTGAGCGAAATGCCGCGCGCGCTGCGGTTGAAGATCTGGATGCCAAGCTCGGTTTCGAGATCACGCACGGCGGCGGAGAGGGACGGCTGCGAGATGTAAAGCTGTCGTGCGGCCTCGGTGATTGAGCCGCACTCGGCGACGCGCGTGACGTAGCGAAGCTGGGTGAGGGTCATGGATGCTCCCTTGACATTGTTTGCTTGTCATAGGATACGCCTATATTGGGAGTTGAACGGGGGCGCGGCGAGACTGCTTGCTCGCTTGGGCGGTCACGTGTTTTTAACTCGTTTGAGAAGTATGGACATGGTTCGGGATTCGCCAAGTAGCGTTGCCAATCGGGCGTTTACCAAATGGGGTTTTGTGATCGAGATGCGATGGCTACCCGCGTGTTCACGCTTTGTGTCCATACTTCTCGACCGAACTGCTTTTTCTGCCGGAGGAGGGGGCGTTTCATCGCGCTCCTAGACGCTGCGTTATCGTTTTCGCATCGGTATCGATTTGAAAAGTGCGTTAAGTAGGGGGCTATTTGACCGATTGTCGAGTAGAGGCTTTGTTTTCGCAATGCTCAACTGGGCTTTTGCGGCGGAATCGAGGCGTCTACTTCGGCAATCTCGGTATAGCCCCCTACTTAGCGAGTTTTTTGCTCGCCGCCCGTGTCGACTCGCTGCATGTGGCGACTTTTAGTTCGTGTCGACCCGTCGATTGAGAGCGCCTGCCGATTGAGAGCGCCTGCCACAGGTGACGCGCCAAGGCCCGCGATGTTCGCCGCTCGAGGTGACCTTCCACGCTCGAGTTGATCCTCCATCTGCGATGGCTCTTCGCTCCGAGTTGATCTTCCATCTGCGATGGCTCTTCGCTCGTGAAGATTGCTACCTGTGACGAAGCGGGAAACAAGCGCGCGTATCTTATTGTCTCGAATGCGCTTACGTGTTGTGACGTGCTGGTTCTCGCGCTATAACACGCATTGGAATCAACGCGCTCGAATGAAAGGATGCAGCATGGAGACCTATAACTTCTATGCGCCCACGAAGGTGCTCTTTGGTCCAGGCAAGCTCGGCGAGCTCGGTGATCAGAAGCTTCCCGGCGCCAAGGCCTTGATTGTGACCACCGGCGGTAAGTCCGTGAAGGCAAACGGCTACCTTGCTCGCGTCGAGGCTGAGCTTGATCGTGCTGGCGTGAAGCATGTGCTGTTTGATCGCATCGAGCCTAACCCGCTGCGCGATACGGTTAACGCGGGCGGCTGGCTTGCTCGAGGCGAGGGCTGCGACTTCGTTCTCGCGCTCGGCGGTGGTTCGGTCATGGACGCGAGCAAGGGCATTTGCACGATCGCCGCGAATCCGGCCGTGGACGCCGAGGGCAACGTTACCGCCGGTGATATCTGGACCTATGTCATGGGTGGCACGGCAAAGTCCCAGCCTATCCCCAACGATCCGCTGCCTCTCGTGTGTGTGACCACCACCGCCGGCACCGGCTCCGAGGCAGACGCTGGCGCCGTCATCTCCTGTGAGGAGACCGACGAGAAGCTGCGCCTGGGCGATCCGCGTCTCTTCCCGTGCCTGTCCGTGGTCGATCCCGAGCTCATGCTCACGGTTCCCGCGCGTCTGACCGCCTTCCAGGGTTTTGATGCGCTGTTCCACAACGTCGAGTGCTTCATTGCCAAGAACCATACCCTCATGGGCGACATGATCTGCCGCGAGGGCATCCGAAACGCCGCGGCCTCGCTTGCCACCTGCGTCAACGACGGAACGAACCTCGAGGCGCGCACCCAGCTCGCGTTCGCCAACACGCTCGGTGGCTACGCGATGGTCTGTTCCGGCTGCGCCGGCTGTCATGGCACCGAGCACGGCATGAGCGCTCATCACCACGACCTCCCGCACGGCGCCGGCCTCATCATGATCGCCTGTGCCTATCACCAGCACATGATTGACGTCCATGCGTGCGACGACCGCTACGTCGAGATGGCTCGCCTCATGGGCGCCGGCGAGGCGGAGCTTGCCGAACAGGGTCCGAGCGCGTTCGTGACCGAGCTCTCTCGCCTCAAGCGCGAGTGCGGCATGGACGAGCTCAAGATGAGCGACTGGGGCATTACCGAGGACGAGCTTTCTGCCATCGCGGAGAATGCCATTACCACCAACGACGCTCTCTTCGGTCACGATCCGTCGCCGCTGACCGTCGACGACGTGACCGCAATCCTCAAGGCTAGCTATAAGTAGGGGATGGCGCGCGATGGACGCGTGACCGCGCGGCGCGCGGAGACGCGGGGTCGAGCGGCGCACGGGCACCACGCGCCTGCGCGGCGCGCGGAGGCGCGTGGCTGCCCGCGAATGCCGGGCGTGACTATCTGAAACGGCCAGCAAAGGCCCGTCACCGTGTTGGTGGCGGGCCTTCAATTTTTGGCGCCGGGCCCTTTCGAGGCAGGCCATCCCTCCGGGATGCCGACGCCGACGTTTGACTCGCAATCAACTCTCGGGCCGTAAAGGCGGGAACTCCCTCGCGGCAGCATTCTCAACCTCGCAAGTTTACATAAGACGCGACAGGGGTATCATGACGCAAGTTTACATAAGACCGGAGCGATGAGGGACTCCGGCGCGAGGGGAGAAGGATCCATGGGACTCACCCAGGCCGCCGAGCGCGCGGCGCTTAACAAGCTCGTTGATTACCTCAACGAGAATCCTGCCGAAAACGTCGATAAGATCATGGACCTCGTGAACAAGCTTGTTCCGGACAGCGTATTTCCTGTTCAACGTAAGGCCTTCACGGACGTCATCAAGAGCCGTGGCAATTGGTATGACTTGATCATGCGCGTCTTCGACCTCAACCCCGAGATGCGCACGAAGCTCCTCAAGGCTCTGCTCGTCGACGGCAACCTCCTCGCTTGGACCGTCCAGGAGAAGGCTCGCGAGAAGTATCAGCGCAACATCCCGTGGGCCATCCTCCTCGATCCCACGAGCGCCTGCAACCTGCACTGCACCGGCTGCTGGGCGGCGGAGTACGGCCATCAGCAGAATCTTTCCTTCGATGACATCGACTCGATCATCTGCCAAGGCAAGGAGCTCGGCACCCACATGTACATCTACACGGGCGGGGAGCCGCTCGTGCGCAAACACGACCTCATCAAGATCTGCGAGAAGTACCCTGACTGCGCGTTCCTCTGCTTCACGAATGCCACCCTCATCGACGAAGAGTTTTGCCAGGACATGATCCGCGTGGGCAACTTCGTGCCGGCCATTTCGGCCGAGGGCAACGAGCACACCACGGACTCCCGCCGCGGCCAGGGCACCTATGCCAAGATCGAGCGCGCCATGGACCTTCTGCGCTCGCACAAGCTGCCGTTCGGTATCTCCTGCTGCTGGACGAAGGCGAACGCCGACACGGTCGCCACGGAGGAGAACATCGACTGGATGATCGACAAGGGTGCGCTCTTCTGCTGGTACTTCCACTTCATGCCCGTGGGCCGCGCCGCCACGGCAGAGCTCATCCCCACGCCCGAGCAGCGCGAGAAGATGTACCGCTTCGTTCGCGAGATGCGCGAGAAGAAGCCGCTGTTCACCCTCGACTTCCAGAACGATGGCGAGTACGTGGGCGGTTGCATCGCCGGTGGCCGCCGCTATCTGCACATCAACGCCGCGGGCGATGTCGAGCCGTGCGTCTTCATCCATTACTCCAACGTCAACATCCACGACGTGAGCCTACTTGACGCGCTCGGCAGTCCCATCTTCATGAAGTACTACGAGGGGCAGCCCTTCAACGCCAACCATCTCAAGTCGTGTCCCATGCTCGAGAATCCCGACACACTACCTAAGCTCGTTGCGGAGAGCGGCGCCCATTCCACCGACCTCGTCGAGAAGGAGACGCCGGAACAGCTGCGCGAGAAGACCGCCGAGGCCGCGAAGGCCTGGGCACCCGTCGCCGATCGCCTGTGGGAGGACAGGGACGATGTCATGTACGAGAAGCGCCACGGCGAGGACCACTCGCAGGGTATGGCCGCCTCCGACATGGCAAAGTTCGAGGCGCAGGGCCACGTGGGCTACATCGACGAGCCCGCGGCCACGAAGTAGGGCCCGCAGCGCGGGGCCTGCCGTATAGGGGAGCCCAGGGGGTCCGTCTCGCATGCGCGGGGCGAGCTCCTTTCCTGAAAAGAGCCGAGTTGGCGGCCCCTGTCAAGCCTGCTTGGGCGTTCTGCCGCTCGCGGATGCGCGGGCTGCCGCTCACGGATGCGAAAGGTCATGCCTTTACGCACAGGAGTATCCCTGTGCACCGTGTGCAACGGACGCCGCTCAGGGGCGGGCGGCCAGGAAAAGGGAGATAAGTATGGCGAATCTACGCGAGAAGTACGGCGAGTGGGGCATCGTCCTTGGTGCCACCGAGGGCGTGGGCGAGGCGTTCTGCAAGAAGCTCGCCGAGGGCGGTATGAACCTCGTGATGGTGGGCCGCCGCGAGGAGCTTCTCAAGGAGAAGGGCGAGAAGTTCCACGAGGAGTACGGCGTGGACTATAAGGTCGTCCGTGCCGACCTGTCCTGTCCCGACGAGGCCTGCGAGGCGGTCTTCTCGGCTACCGAGGGCCTTGACATGGGCTTTATGAGCTACGTCGCCTGCCTGCACCACTTTGGCAAGTTCCAGCACACCTCGCTTGAGGACCACGAGAAGATGGTGAACGTCAACGTCATCAGCTTCCTGCGCATGTTCCACCACTTCATGACGATCTTTGCCGAGCAGGACCGCGGCGCGGTCATCAACGTCTCGTCCATGACGGGCATCTCGAGCTCCCCGTGGAACGCCGAGTACGGCGCCGGCAAGGCCTACATCCTCAAGCTCACCGAGGCCGTCGCCTGCGAGTGCGAGAAGACGGGCGTTGACGTCGAGGTCTGCACGCTTGGCACGACGCTTACGCCCACGGCCATCAAGAACTTCCCGAAGGGCCCGGTGGGCGAGCAGGTCGTCAAGCTCGCACTTACGCCCGACGAGGTGGCCGACGAGGCGTTCGAGAAGCTCGGGAAGGAGTTCTCCATCATCACGGGCGAGCGCAACAAGAAGAGTGTCCACGACTGGAAGGCCAACCACACCGAGGACGAGTACATCCGCTACATGGGCTCGTTCTACGCCGACCAGGACTAAGCGACGGAGACTTCGGCGGTTGACAAAGGGACTGTCCCTTTGTCAACCCCGTGAGGCAGTCATTGCTGGTTAATACCGAACCTCAAAGGAGGGTTTGTCGCCGGATTGGCGGCATGCCCTCCTTTCGCATGTGGTAACGGTGAAGTGCAGGTTCATCGCACGCAGGAAAGCGTGCGAGCGAGCGCTGGCGTATTGGTCGCGAAGGCCGGCGAGCACTTGGCAGATGGCGTGGCCCGTGCCCTGCATCTCCGCGGTTACGGTGCCGTTTGGCTCGTTGCGGACCCAACCGGCTATGCCTGCCTCATTCGCGAGCGATTGCGTGGTCCAACGGAAACCGACGCCCTGGACGGTGCCGTCAAAGACGAGGGCGAGGCGAACCTCTCCGTCGATATCCCAGGTGTGGATGACCTCACTTACATCCATGGCTGACTACAGGCAGCTCTCGTAGATGGCGCGCGCGTCATCCATCGTGAGCCTTTGGAGCTGGCCAAACTCGGCGCCCTTGTTCTGCTCGAGCGTCTCGAGGAAGGCGGGGATGTCATCGGCGGTGAAGCCGAGCTCCCCCAGCGTGCGCGGCATACCGATGGAGCAGAAGAAGGCCTGCAGCTCGTCGATCGTGGCGAGGATGGCGTCCTCGACGGCCTCCTCCGGCGTGGCGTCGATGCAATCCTCGACGACATCCACCGGCTCGATGTCAAACACGCCGGCGCCCAGGGTGAGGAAGCGCTCGGGGTTGGACTGCCAGACGTAGCGCATCCACGCCGGCATGACGACGGCAAGGCCGGCGCCGTGGGCGACCTTGGGGTCATGTGCGGAGAGCTCGTGCTCCATGCCGTGGCTCTCCCAGCCGCCCGCGCGACCGCCGTTGGCGCCGCGGCCGCATCCGGCGAGGTCATTGTGGGCGAGCGTGCCGGCCCACATGAGGTTGGCGCGCGCGTCATAGCACTCGGGGTCCTCCATGACGCGACCTGCCTCGGAGATGATGGCGCGGATGAGGCCGCAGTCAAGCTGGTCGGTCACGGGAACGGGGCCGCTGGTGGAGAAGAAGCGCTCGAGGATGTGAGCGCACATGTCCGTTACGCCGGCTGCCGTCTGGTAGGCGGGGAGGGTGAAGGTCAGCTCAGGGTCGAGAACGGAGACGACGGGACGGTTGAGCTCGGACGAGAGGCCCTTCTTGAGGTGGGTCTCCTCGTTGGTAAGGACGCTCGAGGCGCTTGCTTCGGAGCCGGCGGCAGGAATGGTGAGGACGCACGCGACGGGAAGCTTGCCCTCCGCCACGGGCTTGGCGGCGTGGGTGTAGAGGTTCCACAGGTCACCCTGGTAGGGGACACCGAGGGCGATGCCCTTTGCAGTGTCGATGACGGAACCGCCGCCAACGGCGAGAACGACATCGGCGTCCGAGGTGCGTGCCACCTCTACGCCCTCTCGGGCGTGGGCGAGGCTGGGGTTGGGCTGGGCGCCGCCGAACTCCGTGTGGGCGACGCCGGCGGCATCGAGGGAGGCGAGGACTCGGTCAAGCGTGCCCGTGCGCACAACGGAACCCTTGCCATAGACGACGAGGGCATGCTTAAAGCCGCGAGACGCGAGCTCGGAGCCGGTATGGTCCGTCATGCCCCTGCCAAAGACGACTTTGGTGGGCATGGAGAAACTGAAGTCATTCATGCGTTTCCTTTCGTGGGCAGGTTGCGTCAGGCGATTTGATTTCACTATTGTATTCCCCATGCCGGACAACAAATCCGGAGGCTGACGATGGAAACCTGCAAAAGGGACAGTCCCTTTTGCAGGTTGGAGTTGACAAGGGGACAGTCCCTTTGTCAACTCTGAGGGACTGGAGTGGCAATGGCGGAGGGCGGAGTTATGCGCGCGTGTGTGGCGGCGATCATGGGTGTGGCGCTGGCTATTGCTGGTCCCTATGCGTTCACGGGAGTCGAGGCCACCTGGCAGAAGATCGTGCTTCTCTCGCTCATCCTCGCCTGCGTGGCCATTCTCGTCACGACCACCGTCCTCTCGATGGTGGCGGAGATGTGCGCTCGTTGTGGCTCTCATGCCGAGAGGCGCGTGATGCTGCTCTCCGATGTCTTTCTCTTCTCGGGCGCGGTAATGATGCTCGTCACGTTCGTCTTCGCGTTCGTTTTCGCCATCCTTCGCCTGGCATAGGCTTCGTCGTTCCGTTGCGGCGGTGGCTTGTCGCCGCGCCTGCACACGCCGGGGCTCCCCACGCCGGGCCCCGTGCCATGCCTGCCCACGCCGCGCCCTCGCTCTGCGTGGCGCTCGACCGTGCGCGCAACCGTTGCCGCACCCGCGGCGTGAGCATCCGCTTGTTGCATGAATGAATGCTGAATGCTGTCCATCCTCATCACAAAATGACTACGGCATAGCGAACAACTAGCCATCTAGCTGCAGATTTCTGTAAGAACTCGGTGCTTTTCGCTCTCGTGTCAGCATCGCTCGCTATAATCCGATTCAGTTAGTGTTTGTTGCTCATCAAGCAATGGAGGAAAGACATGCTCGTTAACGCTACGCACATGCTCCAGTCCGCCGAGAAGGGCCACTACGGCCTTGGCGCGTTCAACACCAACAACATCGAGTGGACCTACGGCATCCTCACCGCCGCCGAGGAGCTCCAGAGCCCGCTCATCATCCAGTGCACCGCTGGTGCCGCCAAGTGGATGACCAGCTTCAAGCTCTGCCACGACGTTGTTGTCGACATGATGGACACCCTGAACATCACCGTGCCCGTCTGCCTCCACCTCGATCACGGCTCCTACGAGGACTGCTTCAAGGCCATCGAGGCCGGCTTCTCCTCCATCATGTATGACGGCTCCCACGAGAAGGACTTCGAGACTAACCTCGAGCGCACCGCTGAGCTCGTGAAGCTCGCCCACTCCAAGGGCCTCTCCATCGAGGCTGAGGTCGGTGGCATTGGTGGCGTCGAGGACGGCGTTGCCTCTGAGGGTGAGCTCGCTGACCCCGATCAGTGCAAGCAGATCGCTGACCTCGGTGTTGACTTCCTCGCCTGCGGCATCGGCAACATCCACGGCCTCTACCCGGCTGACTGGAAGGGCCTCTCCTTCGACCAGCTTGCCGCCATCAAGGCAAAGACCGGCGACCTGCCCCTCGTTCTCCACGGTGGTACCGGCATCCCCGTCGACCAGGTCCAGAAGGCCGTCTCCATGGGCATCTGCAAGGTCAACGTCAACACTGACCTCCAGGTCGTCTTCGCCAAGGGCGTTCGTGAGTACGTCGAGGCTGGCAAGGATCAGCAGGGCAAGGGCTACGATCCGCGCAAGATGCTGAAGCCTGGTCGCGACGCCATCGTCGAGCGCACCAAGGAGCTCATCCGCGAGTTCGGCTCTGACGGCAAGGCTTGGAACTAACGCCTCTTCGTAGACGCCTAGCGGCTGATGACGTGACTGGAGCCCGTCCGGATTGTCCGGGCGGGCTCTCTGCGTCCTTGTCGGCACGTAAAGTGCCATACTTACCTGCAGACGAAAGGAGTTAACCATGTATGACAACGATCCGGTTCCCGGACGTAACGACCTCTGCTGGTGCGGTAGCGGCAAGAAGTACAAGAAGTGCCACGCTCGAATCGACGAGCGTCTGCAGGAGTGCTATAACGCCGGTATGGAAGTCATCGTCCGCCGCCTGCTAAAGACGCCGGAAGACATTGAGGGCATCAAGCGCTCTGCCGCCATCAACATCGGCGTGCTTGACATGGTGGGGGAGCGCATTCACGCCGGTGTCAGCACTGCCGAGGTGGACAAGTGGATTTATGACTTCACCGTCGAACACGGCGGCATCCCGGCGGATCTCAATTACGAGGGCTTCCCCAACAGCGTTTGCACCTCCATCAACGACGTGGTGTGCCACGGCATCCCCAGCGAGGGGGACATTCTCAAGGACGGTGACATCGTCAACGTCGACTGCTCCACGATTCTCGACGGCTACTACTCTGATTCGAGCCGCATGTTCTGCATCGGCGAGGTCTCGCCTGAGCGTCAGAAGCTCGTCGACGTCACGCGCGAGAGTGTCCAGCGTGGCCTTGCCCAGGTGAAGCCCTGGAACACGTTGGGCGACATGGCCCATGCCGTTCAGAGCTACGTGGAGGAGAACGGCTTTAACGTCGTGCGCGAGTTTGGTGGTCACGGCATCGGCAACGCGTTTCACGAGGATCCGTTCGTGTCGCACGTCGGCGAGCCGGGGGAGGGCGTCGTGCTTGCTCCGGGCATGTGCTTCACGATCGAGCCGATGGTCAACGCCGGCGGTGCGGACATCGACATGGACGATCCCAACGGCTGGACCGTGCGCACGGCAGATGGTTCGGATTCTGCCCAGTGGGAGGTCCAGCTTGTCGTGACCGAGGACGGCTACGAGCTCCTTAGCTGGTAGGCTTACTTTTGGCGTTCGCGAGGCGGGACAAGCTGGCGACGCGCCATGATAAAACGTTTTAAGACGAAGCCGACGGGAAGCTTGCGTGCCGAACGGGGCCGTCTCTCCTCTGGAGGATAGCCCCATCGGTGCGCGGCTTCCCGCCGGCTTTTGCGTGCCCCCGTAGCCTGCGCGCTCGCAACGCGTGCGCCCACAACGCGTGCGCCCGCAGCCTGCGTGCGCACGCATCGCGCGTGTGCATTCGTAGAACGTGCTTATAACTCGTGCGAGTTCGCCGTCTCGCGCCGCGTGCTTGCCGCCTCGCCGTTACGCGCCCGTGGACGCTCCGCTGACGTGGCCAGTGGCGACGGGTGCGAACATGATCCTGCCGGTACCGCGGTAGACGTTAACGAGCCCCTCGCCCGAGGCCGCGGAGCCGATGAGCGACTTCGTGGTGCGCTCGACGGTGAACTGAAGCGTGGGGGACCAAGCGATGGCGAGGGAACCGTCAATCTTGATGACGTCATCGTAGAGATCGGCGATGATGAGTTCCTCCCTGGGAACCGACGACTCGAGGGCGACGAGGCCATTTCCATAGAGGCCGAGGTTGAAGAGGCCCTCGCCGCCGGCGATGGCGGCAGAGGGGCGTGAAATCATCTCTGCCCTGTGAGTGAGGGAGGCGTCACTGGAGAGATAGGCGCCGTCTTCGATGATGATGCCGCCGTTCCAATCCGTCACGTCCTCTAGCAGGATGAACTTGTAGGTGGGCTCGAGGGTGACGATGCCGGTCCCCTCGTACTCGGGCTTGATCGCGGACTCGCCGGTGACGGAGCCGCGGACGAGCTTGCGGGCGAAGTCGCCTGCGCCGCGAATGCCGGTCTTCGGCTGGACGTCGCCGCTCATCCATTGCATGGCGCCTGCCTGCATGGAGACGCAATGCGAGGGGAACCTGTCGAGGTGGCAGACGAGCTGACGACGCCTCACGTTCATCTTGGAGGCGAAGTAGGCGAGCTGGGCCTCGTAGGGGTTGACGCTCATGTCGCTCTGGTACTCAATCACCGAGTACCCGCCGCGCTCCGCGGTGAGCTTTACGTTTTGTCCATCGGTGAAGTTGAAGAATCTGACGGTCATGGCTGCTCCAAATCTTTAAGGTCCTGCTTGCGAGCTTGAGCTTGTTGGCGGGCTTTTGGACGACGTCTAAATTGTATGCAGAGCATCTGGGCCCCGTGTCTCATTTTATTGTCTCCGCTGATGAGCCGCGGTGGCGGTATCCGTACCCTAACCGGCAAGGTCCTCCCAGTGCTGATAGGCGGCTTCATAAGGGTCATCGCACCCGAGCCAGCGAAAGAAATCCTCCGCGGTGTCCGCGTAGTCATCCGGCGAGTCATAGTCATAGGGGGGGGACACATACGTGGGAACGGCGGTCTTGACCTCTTCTCCCGATGCATCCCTATTGGGCAAGCCCCAGTAGCCTTCCCAATAGTTCCTGCCTGTGTTCCACTTCGCGACGTTGATGACTTCCCCGTCGCGAACGGTTGCCGAGAATAGGACGTCATGGAGCCCGTTCGTCGAGTACCAGTAGTAGGTGACGCCGCCGTCAAACAAACCTCCATCGATGATCTCGCCCGTGCGCTCAGGGGTGCCGAGCCAGGTCTTGTCGAGGAGCTCCGCGGGCATGCCCTGCCAGGGGAGAGAATCCTCTACCTGAGTACCGTCAGGCGAGGTGGTGGGCAGCGCGGCAGCGGGTGTGGCGGCTTCTGTGATCGCGGGCGCAGCGGTTGCCGACGGGGGAGTGGTGGCGGCAGCGGAGACGGACGGCGGCACCGTCAGGGGAGCGCTCTGCCTCTTCGGAGCCTTCTTCTCGCAGCCTGCTATGAGGACTAGGATGGCCATGACGACGCAAAGGCCAAATAGCCACCCGGTCTTACCTTGTTTCTGCGAACTCGCTGCCACCATCGCTCCCTTCGCCCCTTTTGTGGGAGCATACCGCGCCTTTCGGACACTAATTCGGTGCATGCTAACCGGGGCTTTGTGGGGTTAAGACGTCAATTCCCGCCGGGCGCGAATGGCTTTGCAAGCCGTATCTGATTTTGCGAGGCGTGTCGCCACAGTCAGAGCATCCGGGCTGAATTCGCTAGGAGTTTCAGTCGCAATCAGAGCATCTGGATCGTTTTTGCTAGGAGTTTCAATCGCCTCAGACCTCGTGCCGCGCGACATCGCAACGCCCTCTAGCTCGAGCAGGGCAACTTTCGCCTCAAGGCCGCCGCCAAATCCCGTAAGGCTGCCGTTCGCGCCGATGACGCGATGACAAGGGATGATGATGCCGAGCGGGTTTGCGCCAACGGCACCACCCACAGCCCTGGCGGACGTTCGCTTGCCACGATTCTCGCCAACTCTCTCGGCGACCCAACCGTACGTGACCGTCTCGCCGTAGGGGATGGCTGCCAGGACCTCCCAGACGCTGAGCTGGAAGGCCGTGCCCTCGGGATCGAGCGGCAACTCGGCGGGGTTTGGCCGCTCTCCTGCGAAGTACCTTGTCAGCCAATCTCGAGCCTGGTCGAAGATGGGCGCATGGCTGCATTGGCTGGTTTCCGGAGTTTTCGTTCCCCGCCTTCCCGTCGTGAACAGGCATGAGCGCAACCTCTCGCCGTCCTCGCTCCCGAGCACGAGCGATCCTACGGGAGACTCACTAAACACCAAGGTGAGCACGGGTATCTCCTTCGTGTCTGCCTGCTTGCGCGAACGGTTGGCATCTGGTTGAGAAGGTTGTTTTCGCATCCGGGGGTTTGGCCATGACGTCTTTGGGCCCAGATATTGTCCGGGATCTACTTGCGCACGGGCTTGTGGGTGAGATGCCAGCCGCCGCAATAGGGACAGCGATAGGTGTGGAGGTCGCGAGACCCATGGCGCTCGCAGTCGCGAATCGCGAGTTTGGCCTCGCTTTCGCTCGAATAGCGCTTCTTGCGTTCGCACGCCTTGTGGCGGAGCTGGGCTTCGCGCTGCTGTGCCGCCTGTTCGCGGCGGGCGCCCTCGCGTTCGAACGTGCTCGCAAGTTGATCGCTGAGGCTCGCTTCGAAGGCACTACGCTGCGCCTTGAGCGCCGATTTCTTGTGGCTTCCCATCTCCACCTCCTGTGGGACAATTTGTTGCGGACAAGAGCATTGTCCCACTTTGAGGAGCCGTGCGCCCGTGCGCACTTGCCAGTCGGACTGTCCCTCAATATACATATATAAGGGAATGTAAGGGAGTCTCATGCGCTATACGGTCGTCGCTGTCGGCAAGCTCAAGGAGCACTTCTGGCGTGATGCCTGCGCCGAGTATACGAAGCGCCTGGGCGCCTATGGCAAGGTCGAGATTCGTGAGGTGGCGGATATCGACCCGGCTCGCGTGGGCGGGGTCGAGGCGAGTCGCTCGCGCGAGGGCGAGGAGATCCTCTCTGTGATTCCCGAGCGCAGCCACGTGATTCTCCTGGCGATTGATGGCAAACAGCGTTCGAGCGAGGCCTTCTCGGAACACCTTGACGAGCTTGCCCTCCGGGGCAAGAGCGACCTCACGTTTGTGATTGGTGGCTCGGATGGCGTCTCGCCCGATGTTCGTTCCCGTGCTGACGAGACGTTCTCCTTTGGCCCCATCACCCTGCCGCACAACCTCGCGCGCGTGGTCCTGCTCGAGCAGATTTATCGTGCCTGCAAGATTAGCCGCGGAGAGCCGTATCACAAGTAATGTGCTTGTTTACCTGCTGATTTAGGTAAAACCAAAGTCTAATACTTCGCTCTTGCGTGACTGTGCATACTGTGTATATACTGTGCTTAACAGATATACACAGTAAGGACGGCGCATGGACATCATCCTTTCCAAATCGAGCGACAAGCCAATTTACGAGCAAATCTCCTCGCAGATAAAGTCGCAGGTTCTTTCTGGGGCTCTCGCGGCGGGGGAGAGGTTGCCCTCCATTCGCGCCCTCGCGGACGGTTTGGGCGTGAGCGTCATCACCACCAAGCGTGCCTATGCGGATCTCGAGGCGGACGGCCTGATCGAAACGGTCCAGGGCAAGGGCTGCTTCGTTTCTGAGAAGAACCGCGAGCTCCTGCGCGAGGAACGCCAGAAACACGTCGAGGCACTCCTCTCGCGGGCATGCGTCGAGGCGATGGACGTCGGGCTAACCCGACGGGAGCTACATGACTTGCTCGATCTCATGGCGCCGGAATCTCTTGGTTAGAAAGGTGTGACGATGACAAACCTGCTTGAAATGCGCGACATACGCCGTCGTGTGAACGGATCCTTTGCCCTTGAGGGCGTTAGCCTCGCGGTGGGAGAGGGCGAAGTCGTGGGCCTCGTGGGGGCGAATGGCGCCGGTAAGACCACGACGATTCGCGCCGCCCTCGGCCTTCTTCTTCTCGATTCCGGTGAGCTGAGCCTGTTCGGCAACGCATTTGGCGCCCACGCCTCGAGCGAGTGCCAGAGGGACGCGCTCTCTCGCGTGGGCGTGGTGCTTGACGGGTGCCCGTTCCCTAGAGACCACACCGTCCGGCAATCCGCGGCTTGCGTATCGACCGCGTATGGATCCTGGGATCAAGCTCGCTTCGAGCGCCTGTGTGCGGAGTATGGCCTCGGCCTCAAGACCAAGGTGAAGGACCTCTCACGTGGCATGGGGATGAAGCTGCAGCTCGCGGTGGCATTCTCGCACGAAGCCGAGCTGCTGATTCTCGATGAGGCGACGGCTGGCCTTGACCCCATCGCTCGTGACGAAGTCCTTGACCAGTTCCGCGCGTTCGCAAGCGAGGAGGGTCATGGCGTGCTGCTCTCGAGCCACATTACATCCGACC
>ENA-OUQP01000441-OUQP01000441.1-human-gut-metagenome-genome-assembly--contig:-NODE-441-length-39239-cov-21.532513_pt1 | contig 39239 bp, 37 predicted proteins | sample MGYA00237951_ERZ548836 | MGnify/ENA primary metagenome ERZ548836 (study PRJEB26490, sample SAMN05194702) | human gut metagenome | biome: terrestrial biome; feature: human-associated habitat; material...
GCGTTAGCTTGTCTAACGCCCCAACATATTAATTTTCAGGGAAGAATATTCCAACAAATCTTTCAAAAGATTCTCTTAAAGATAGGTCTTCTGTTTGGAGTTTTAAATCTTCTATCATACGGCGTTGAGTTTCGGAAAGTCTATAAATAGTATCCTTTAAACATTTACTCACATCTAAAAATAGGCAAAAAAAAACAGACATATCATTTTTAGATATGACTGTTGCAACCCATCTGGATTGATTGTTGATTCTATCATATTGATTCAGATTTTTATTGATGAAGTAGGAGAAGTTTCCTAAGGGCTTTTGGGGATTATATTCATGCTGTAAATAAATTCCAAATATATAGTTCATAAAAAAAGTAATACTTTCATCAGATATGGGTTGTTTAAAGTTGTTATCAATTAAGTATTTTTTAAGATTTTTTAATGTACGAAGTCGCCAATGTTTAACCTTGTCATAGTTGTTCTGCGGGTCTAAGTCTGAATATTGTTGAGCTTTTGATAATCCACTTCGGAAATCCGAAGAGTGCTCAGGAATAACGAGATTAATTAATGCAAGAGCGGAAAGTTCTCCGGGCTCTAATTTTTTCCTTGCCATGATTATGCCTCCTTTAATAACTGTTTAATATATTGTTCGGAGTACAATTTTTTTTCCAAGGGTGATAAGAAAAGAGGCAAAGTGTCCCAATCTTTATGGGTGGAAGTAGTGGTAATCTAGAAGTAAAGAAAGTGCTTTCTCAAAAAAACAAGAGCCGAATCAATGCGCAGTGATTCGGCGTAGATAAGGAGAAACTTATTATGAATAATTTTAAAGAGGATGCTTATGCAGTAGGAAAACTTGAGGAACGTTGGAGAACGCTGTTGGAGGAGGAGATAGATAACTGTGCACCGATGACTTTTATAGCATGCACGGCAATCGCAGGAATGATATCGGAGTTCCGGGCAGAAGAGAGTGTAAAGGTAATATTGTCACGAGGATACAGAGAGGAAGGTTTTGTAGCTAATACCGCGCTCTTGTTTGCAAGCAGAGGGGGATATATACCGTGCGAAAGGTTAGAAATAAATTCGAAAGGAATATCGGATGGCGGTACATATTTACTGGACAGAATTCCTGTAATACAAGAACTTCAAACGGAGAACGGATATTATACACATCATAAAACAATAATTGTTGTGGATGAAGAATGGCTGGAAGACCCATTTGAAACTTATCTGCAAACGAGAGGCTTACCGCTAACAGTTTGGCTGGAAGTAAAACCGTGGAGATCTTGGTTTAAGTATAAGGAAAGTGCCTTAAGAGCGGTCACCGCTTATAGAGATGTGAGTGGTTATAAGAGCGAGCAGGCATATTGTCAATTGATAAAATGGGGAGACGAAGGGATGATAGACATTCTGGATTCTGAGGTCGAAGACTTTAAAAAGCGTGCAGAGAAAAAATGTTTATATGAAAATGCACCAGAGGCGTTTTATAAGCAAATAGGCTTGATACTGGTAGCTCTGAAGCTTATGCAAAAAGTGTATGGAATACATACTAAGAAGAAAGAGTTGGAAAAGTTTATTTTTGAAAATGTTACGGTAGCATGGCATCCAAAAGTAGTCGACCAATGCGATGAATATCCCTATGAAGATTCAGAAGAAGGAGACTTGTTTTAATGGATTACACCGTAACAATACAAGAAGAGGCTGAAAAGATTACCCATGCAGTGTTTCATAAGTCCGTAGAAATCGTAGAAGGACAGTATGGTCATTATATCTACAAAAAAGATGAAATGATATATATCCCATGCGGAGGAGCGGTCTATGTAAAGAATTCTATTACTGAAGTGGAAACCTGTAAGCAGTATTTAACACTGTATTTCGACAGTGGAGATGGGAAGAGGAGGACAATTCTCTTCCCAAGAGAAGACTTGGTGGAAAATAAGATAGTGTCATTGACTGCATATGGAGTACAGGTGTCAAAAAAGACTGCAGATTATCTTATAAAGTCCATAGAGAATCAAGAGGTAAACGTTAAGCACTTATTATGTCATGCGAAATTAGGTATGGCTGAGTGGAATGGTGAGAAGATATTTAAAGGCGCGAAAGGCGTTGGTATTGACAGTAAGTACACGGGGAAGCTAAGAGTTTCCCCGAAAGGTACTTATGCAAACTACAAGAAGATGTTAAAGCAAGATGTCATAGGACATACACCAATGGAGTTTTTACTGTCAGCGTCTATCAGTGGATTGTTGGTGGATTATCTGAAAGAAAGTATCAGTGTAGAAAATATTATGGTGCATATGATTGGAGAATCTTCTACAGGAAAAACTACAGGAGCACTTCTGGCAGTGTCCTGTGGGAGCGCACCAGACTTTCTTGGAAATAACTTTGTATTTTCTTTTCAGGATACGCTAAATTCTTTAATGCGTCTGATACCGAACTCTTATCCGACGTTGATAGATGAAGGAAGTCTTCTTACAGACCGAGATATGACACAGACGTTATACAGTCTTAGCAGTGGCACAGAAAAGAGAAGACTTTCAGGAGGCATGGAAGTAAATGAATGTTCGCGTTTCCGTACAGCATTATTTCTTACGTCAGAAAAGAGTATTCTGGCACAGTGCAATATGAATACAGGACTATTGACAAGAAACTTTGAATTTCAGAATGTGACGTGGACAAGCAGTGCAGAATCAGCCGACAGAATAAAGTCTGTTGTTACAGAGAATTACGGTCATGTTATTCCGAGGGTGGCAAAGTGGTTACTGGTACAGGACAGACAGGAGTTGGTAGAGAAGATTGTACAGGAGACAAATGCAGTTATAAAAAGGGCGAGAGAAGCAAAGACCTATAATAATCTGACAGAAAGAACTGCAAAGCAGTCTGCACTGATACTGGTAGCAGTGGACATTGTAAATGAGGTATTGAAGTTAAGGCTGAATAAAGAAGCGATAGGAGACTTTATGGAAGAACATTCCCTTGTGAATAGTGTGGAACAAGTGTCCATAGGAAAAAGGGCAATGGAATGGCTGTTACAATTTATATCTAAGAATTATACACAGTTTCTTTCTAAGGACAGTCCAAAAGAGATTAGTAACTGCCGTGGTAAGTTGGAAAACATGCAGACAGTTTTGCTAAATACGGATGAAGAATCGGGTATGCGGTTAAAAGTTACTGACAGTGAGTTTATGAAGATTTTAAAAGAGGGACATTTCAGTGAGAAAGCAACTGTACTAAAAGAGTGGAAAGAAATGGGATATCTGAAAGCGCAATCGGACAGATACATAAGCAGAATCAAAATTGTAGGTGACATACAGGTAAAAGGTTACATTATACAATTACCAGTCCCATCTAATAAAATAGGCGGAGATGGTGAAAAAGATTATGAAGAAGTTCTGGAAGAGAGAAGAAAAAGGATAAATAAGCCCAGACAAGTAATAAAAGATGAATACGTTGAGGATGATTTTTTCTCAATTGATGACGATGATGATTTAGATTTTCCAGAAGACTGGAAGTAGAAAGGAAGATGAAATGTGAAGAAAAGAATTAATGGAAGTGTTAGACCTAGACCAAATGCTGAAAATGTTCAGTATTATGATATTACACTGGAATTAGGAACTGATCCAGTTACAGGTAAAAGGAAAAGAATGTATTTTAAGGTAAATACAACAGACAGGGAAGAAGCTGAAAATGAGCTCATGATAAAGAAAGCAGAGTACTTACAGGAAAAACTTCTTGAACCATCAAAAGAGACTGTAGCAGAATTCTTGGAAAGGTTTTTGGAAGATACAAGAAGAAATCTTAGTCCGGCTACGACAAGAGATTACAAAGGTATGATTGAGAGGTATATAGAACCACTGTTTGGTCATATGAAGATTCAGGAACTGACAAGGGCAAAGGTACAACAGGTCTATAACGGTCTGAGAAAGAAGTCGAATAGAAGCAATAATCCATTAAGTGCATCTACGATTAAACACATTGACCGTATACTTAAATGTGCTTTAAATGTAGCAGTTGATGAAGGTATTATAAAGGAGAATCCAGTGAGAAAGATTAAAATAGGCAAAGATATACGTTCAGAACATTTGGAGGTATATACAGTGGAAGAAATCAGAGCACTTGAAAAAGCAGTAAGAGGAACTGATATGGAGTTACCAGTAGCATTATTGTTTGACTGTGTTATGAGGAGGGGAGAACTGTTAGGACTAAGGTACAGCGACATAGACTTCGATAAGAAAGAAGTAACGATACAACACGCTTGGACAGAGACGGAAACGAATGAACCAGTACTGAAAGATTGTAAAACAGAAAGTTCTTATAGAAAGCTGATTGTAAGTGACCATACAATCAATCTTCTTCGCAGACAAAGAACGATATATATGAGAAACAGAATGAAGTATGGGGAGAAATTCTGTAATAGTAATCATGTTATCTGTAAAAAGAATGGAGAACCGTACCGTCCAAAGAGCTTTACAAGGAAATGGGCTAAGACATTGAAAAATAATGGATTGAGACATATCAAGCTACATGGAACAAGACATAGTGCAATCTCACTACTGTTATCAGAAGGTGTGCCAATTCAGATAGCACAGCAAAGAGCAGGACATCAAGATCCTAAAATTACTCTGAGTGTATACTCTCATGTCTCAAAAGACAAGGAATCATTAGTAGCAGATACAATTGAAGAGGTATTGTTCTCAGCAGTGGAAGAATAAAGAGTATCTTATGCTTTTGCGTTTGTGAGACTAAGAATTCCGAAATCCCGTGTGCCCCGTCATAAAAAAAGGATAAATAGCAAATGACAATTTGCAATATCCTTTTGAGGGGGCACGGGAATTCGTGAATTCGTGCGAACAAGGAAGCAAAGCTTGAAAAAGCTTTGCTGAGAGTTTACTATTGTTTGGTAGAAGTTATGTTTGTTATAAGAAGTCTGTCGCGAAATTCGTCGCGAACTAAAACGCCCTTATGGAGCATAGAAGAAAAAAAGAAATTTAGTTGAAAACAGATAATACATAGTTATCTCCAATGCGATATATGGCAAGGTGGAAATGAATTGTACAAGGAACTGACAAGTCGCAGAAGTGACGCCTTTGTATGTCTCTTAATCAGGGTGTCCAGGGTTCGAACCCCTGATCGCGCACTAACAAATCACTGTTTTTAGAGGCTTAGAGCTCTGGGGACGGTGATTTTTTTGTGCCTGAAAATAGGGGCTTTATGGGGGATAAAACGGAAATCACCAGGGAAAGCAAGGGTGAAGTGCCTTTGTCGCAGATTCTGTCGCGAGCTCGTCGCGAGAAAATAAACAGTCCAGGAAAGATGCAGATTCTTGATCCGTTAAAATTTGCCAGAATGCTGGATTCGAAGATTTGTCATTGATAATCGTTGTATTATTCGCTACAATTATTATATCAGCTGGGAGTCTTCTCGACTGAGATAAAATAATAGGATGATATTATCCGTGATGGGGCAAATGTTTTGCAGATTGGAGACCAGATATGAGTAGAAAAAAGAATAGAAAAAAGAATTTTGTTAAGCAGATAGCAGTTGTAAACAAAACCCCTGTTAAACAGGAGGAACAGATGGTACAGATGGATTTAGGACCGCGAAGAAGTGTTGTGTTCATCGGTTCGGAATGTTATCCATTTGTTAAGACTGGCGGACTGGGAGATGTTATGTCTGCGCTTCCCAAGACTCTGGCGAAGTTAAATCTGGATGTTAAGGTAATTCTTCCAAGATATAAATGTATTCCTCAGAAGTTTCAGGAAAAGATGGAGTACAGAGGTTCCTTCTATATGGATCTTTGTTCTGACGGGAAACAGTATTATGTAGGAATCATGGAATATCAGAAAGATGGAGTTGTTTATGATTTTATCGACAATGACGAGTTCTTTTCCTGGGGCAATCCGTATACGAACCTCATAGATGATATTCCGAAGTTCTGTTATTTTGCGAAGGCATCTCTTGCCGCACTCAATTATCTGGACTGGACACCTGACATCGTACATTGTCATGACTGGCAGGCAGCTTTAGTACCGCTTTATTTAAGAACCTGTTTTCAGAATACGAATGTTGGACGGGCAAGTGCAGTACTTACGATACATAACCTGAGATTCCAGGGAATATATGACAGAAAAATGATTCAATACTGGTCAGGTCTTCCGGATTATGTATTCAATAAAGACTGCATGATTCAGAACTGGCTGGATGCCAACATGTTAAAGGGCGGTATCGCTTACTGTAATAAAATTACGACAGTTAGCAATACTTATGCGGGCGAGATTCAGACGGAAGAGTACGGTGAAGGTCTTGCGGAACATTTGAGATATCATAATAATAAAATCAGAGGCATTGTGAATGGAATTGATACAGATAACTGGAATCCTGCAACAGATAAACTGTTAACAGCTAATTATGATGCCGAGTCAGCAGTAGAAAATAAAAAGATAAACAAGAAAGCACTCCAGGAATCTTTGGGATTAGAAGTGGATGACCATAAGATGGTGATCGGACTTATTTCACGTCTTACCAACCAAAAAGGCCTTGATCTTGTAAATGCTGTAATTCCGGGGATTATGGATGGGAATACACAGGTGGTGGTTCTTGGTACCGGTGATGCCTGGTATGAAAATACATTCCGTTATTATGAATATAAATATAAAGGCAGTTTCTGCGCATACATTGATTACAATGAAAATGTCGCCCATGATATTTATTCAGGCTGTGATGCAATCCTGGTTCCGTCAAGATTCGAACCATGCGGGCTTACACAGCTGATAGCTATGAGATATGGTACGGTTCCGATTGTCAGAGAAACAGGAGGACTTAAAGATACCGTTTCCCCTTATAATATGTACGACAATACAGGGAATGGTTTTACATTTGACCGGTATGAAAGCGGACTTCTTTACGATGCCATTAACAGGGCAAAGACGCTCTATTTTGAGAGCAGAAAGTATTGGGATGATATGGTGATCCGGGATATGAACAAAGATGTTTCCTGGGAAAAGAGTGCAAAACAATACAAAGATTTATATGTAGAGCTGACACCGAGAAACTAAAAAATATGTGCAATAAAAAGTCATTCCTGATGGACTGAGAATAGTAAGAAAGCGAACGTATAACACGAAAGGCGGGGATTATTATGAGAGCATTTTGGATTGTACTGGACAGTGCAGGAATAGGAAATGCACCGGATGCAGAAGCATTTGGTGATGAGGGAAGCAATACGTGGAAGACTTGTTATGATTCCGGAAAACTGCATATTCCGAATATGGAAAAATTGGGGATTTATAACATCGACGAGATGGATTATGGGGATAAGTCTTTAAGTCCGATTGGATGTTACGGAAGACTTCGTGAAAAATCTATGGGGAAAGATACGACCATCGGGCACTGGGAGATGGCAGGTATGATATCTCCGAAACCATTTCCGGTATATCCGGACGGATTCCCGAAGGATGTGCTGGATGAATTCCGAAAGCAGACAGGACGGGAAGTGCTGTGTAACAAACCATATTCCGGAACAGAAGTTATCAAGGATTATGGGCGTGAGCACATGGAAACAGGTGCGTTGATCGTATATACATCCGCTGACAGTGTGTTCCAAATTGCAGCTCATGAAGATGTTGTGCCGGTAGAAACCCTGTATGAATATTGCAAAATAGCAAGAAAGATTCTGATGGGCGCTCATGCAGTAGCAAGAGTCATTGCAAGACCATTTGTAGGACAATATCCGAACTTCGAAAGAACAGACCGTAGACATGACTTTTCGCTTGTGCCGCCAAAACAGACGGTGCTGGATGATCTGAAAGATGCCGGAAAAGATGTTATCGGTGTTGGCAAGATATATGATATATTTGCCGGAAAAGGAATCACAGAGACAACTGCGAACCATGGAAATAAAAAGAACATGGAGAAAGTATTTGAGTTGCAAAAGAAAGATTTTAATGGACTGTGCTACATTAATCTGGTTGATTTTGATATGATATATGGCCATCGAAGAGATATTTTAGGATATACAACTGCATTAAATGAATTTGACAAGGATCTTGAAATATTTCTTGCTAATATGCGCGGCGATGATGTGTTATTTATCACAGCTGACCATGGATGTGATCCGGGATATAAAGGAACTGACCATACGCGCGAGTCTGTACCGCTTCTGGGTTACAGTAAATGCTGGAAACAGGGCGTGAATATCGGAACAAGAGATACTTACGCTGATATAGCGGCTACCCTTGCACAGATATTTGAAATCGAGTATCATGGTGATGGTACGGGATTTCTTGAAATGCTAAAATAAAGACTGAAAATGAATAGTAATTAAAGTAATGAATGGGGCAGAAGCGTCTGACGGGCGATTTTGCCCCTGTAACTGTAATAAGAGAAAATAGAAAGGATGATAGAAAACGAAATATGATAAAACATGTATTATTTGACTTGGATGGGACATTACTCCCTATGGATCAGAGTGAATTTGTAAAGTATTATATGCCACTTCTGGCAAAGCGATTTGTAAAATATGGAATGGAGCCGAAAGCGCTGATCGGGACGATCTGGAAAGGTGTGGAGGCAATGGTACTTAATGATGGAAGCATGACCAACGAGGACGCCTTCTGGAAATGTTTTGAGGAAATATCCGGGTTTTCCAGAGCGGAGGTAGAGCAGGACACGTTGGATTTTTATGCAAATGAATTTAATGAGGCAATTGCATCTACAAAACCGAATCCGCGCGCGGACCAGGTTGTTAAACTGTTGAAAGAACATGGTGTGAAAGTGTACCTTGCGACCAATCCGATCTTCCCGCGTGTGGGAACTATGAACCGTATCCGCTGGGCAGGAATCGATGCAGAAGACTTTGAAGTCATTACGACCTATGAAACATATCATTACTGCAAGCCGAATCCGAAATATTTTCAGGAAGTTATGGAGGAGTTTGGACTTGATCCAAAAGAATGCCTCATGGTAGGAAATGATGTGCAGGAAGACCTGACGATCCGCTCCCTTGGCGTAAAGACATATTTATTAACAGATACACTGGAAAATAAAAAAAACATTCCGTTAGAAGAAGTTGAGACAGAGTACAAAGGGACTATGGAAGAATTATATGAATGGTTTCAGTCATATTTTGTTCACAATTAGTTTTCATTTTAAACATAGTTTCATCACACTTTGTGTCTATACTATTAATTGTTCGAAAGAACAAAACAATTTTCTTTTTCATAACTTTTTCCTCAGGGCTGCAACCTCCCAAACATGCAGTCCTATTTTATTGTTTGAAATTAATTTCATGATATAAAAGCCCAACCGGGTAGATTTCAAGATGCCTGGTTGGGCTTTTATGTACATAATAAGAAATTTTACATATTACACCATTCTATCATGCTCTGTGAAAAATTTCGTTGTAGTCGGGTAGGTATAACTCTTACCAATTTCCTTGAGCAGCACGACATTTAATTTTCCACCCAGGTTTTTCTTGTCGAGGGCAATGGCTCCGATCAGGTCGTGGAGCATAAGGTCACACTTGTGTGGAAGTCCATAGATATCCAGGACTTTGCGTATATGTTCCGCTTCGCCGGGTTTCGTCAGTCCCATTTCCTCTGCAATCTTTGTAATCTGATACATTCCGATGGCAACTGCCTCACCGTGGCTTTCACGTGTGTAGTGGTAATGCTGTTCGATTGTGTGAGCCAGAGTGTGACCAAAGTTTAGGAGCATGCGCTCGCCGGTGTCGAACTGATCGTGCTCAACAACGATTCGCTTGATATCTACACAGCGATAGATAACTTCGGTCAGATCTTTCTTCAAATCTTCAAATGAGGTGTGTGCTTCCAGATTTTTGAATAAATCAGCATCCCAAATGCAGCCGTATTTGATGACCTCGCCCATACCGTCGTTGATGTAACGCTCTGGCAGTGTATTTAATACAAGTGGGTCGATGAGCACAAGAGCCGGCTGATAAAAAGCACCGACCAGGTTCTTGCCTTCTGGCAGATCTACGGCGACTTTTCCACCGACGGAAGAATCGACCTGTGCCAGAAGTGAGGTCGGAATCTGGATAAACTTAATCCCGCGAAGGAAGCTTGCGGCTGCAAAACCGGCCAGATCTCCGATGACACCGCCTCCGAGGGCAATGATCAGATCACTTCGTGAAAAACGGGCTTCCAAAAGTGCGGAATAGATTTTCGGAAGACTTTGAAAACTCTTGGTTGGTTCACCGTGTGGGAGAATAAGAGAATGAACCTCATATTCATCTTCCAGTGTTTTTACAATCGTATCTCCGTACAGAGGAAATACGTTGTCGTCTGAGATGATCATGATTTTTTTCCCGGAGTAAACTTTTTCGATATAGCTTCCGGTATCTTTCAAAATATTATTTTCAATATAAATGGAGTAGCTGTGTGCTCCGAGGTCTACATATAATTCCATGCTGATAATCCTCTTCTTTCTTTTACACCTGTGAAAACGTCAAGACCCGCGAACGGGTCTTGAATAGTTAAAATGTTTTTCCGACTACTTTTGCGATCTCAGCAACCTGTTTCAGCAGTGCATCATATTTCGCAGGTTTCAGAGACTGGGAACCGTCGCACAGTGCCATCTCAGGATTGTTATGAACCTCGATCATCAGACCGTTTGCTCCTGCAGCAACAGCAGCCTTAGCCATTGGTTCAACCAGCCACCATTTTCCGCCGGCATGGCTTGGATCAATGATGATCGGAAGATGTGAAAGCTTCTGGATAACCGGGATACTCTGGAGATCCAGTGTATTTCTTGTATAGGATTCAAATGTACGGACACCGCGCTCACATAAAATGACATTTTCATTACCGGATGCCATAATGTATTCTGCAGACATCAGCCACTCTTCGTAGGTAGCGTTCAAACCACGTTTCAGAAGAATCGGGCGGTCTACCTGTCCTAACTGTTTCAACAGATCGAAGTTCTGCATGTTTCTTGCACCAATCTGGATCAGGTCAACTTTTTCATTGAATACATCCAGATATTCGGCAGACATCAACTCTGTAACGATTGGCAGTCCTGTTGCAGCTTTTGCTTCACAGAGGATATCCAGACCTTCAAGACCGAGTCCTTGGAATGAATATGGACTTGTACGAGGTTTGAAAGCACCGCCGCGGAGCATGTTAGCTCCGGAAGCTTTCGCAGCTTTTGCAATCTCAAGAACCTGGTCTACAGACTCTACAGAACAAGGTCCGGCGATCAGCGCCAGATTATCTCCTCCAACCTTGACTCCGGACACATCGATGATGGAGTCGTCCGGGTGGAAAGCTCGGCTTGCTAATTTGTAGGGCTCCTGCACATGCATAACCTTTGTGACAGCAGGATCAACTTCGAAGAGTTTCGAGTCGATACGCGATGTGTCACCGATACAGCCGATGATCGTCATCTCTGCCCCTTCAATTACGTGAGTGTCCAGACCTCTTGCTTTGACCATGTTTTCAACACGTTCAATATCTTCCTTTGGGGAAAGTGGTTTTAATACAATAATCATAATAGTGACTCCTTCTATACTTTTATATATGTAACGTCTATAATATTCGCACTGTAAAATTTTAGTTGTTTAAAGTATGAAACTAATACATATAGTACCCCGTTAGAATAGCATTTGTCAATGGGTTTTATGAAAATATCTCTCATTATGTTCCAGTTTAATTAAGTTGACTTGATACAGGGCATTTGCTAAAATGAAAGAGGAAAAATAAAGGTTTATCTAGCAACAAAAAAGTTTACAAAGACAGATAATTCTCAAGGGAGAGTAAGGGAAATTTAATAAGGAGGAAATGCGATGTTAGAGTTAACATTTGGGGAACAGGTCAAAATCGTTCTGAACCGTAAAGATATGACGATCAAGCAGCTTGCGGAGATGATTGAAGAACGAACAGGAAAGAAAATGTCCAGACAGAATCTGACGCAGAGACTGGCCAGAGATAATTTTCAGGAACAGGACATGCGTTTAATTGCATCTATATTAGAGTGCCCATTTCATCTGAGTATACTGGAAGAGAATGCGGATAGTGAACATACAACCCGTGAGAATATCAAAATCGACAAGCGGGATGAAAAAAATATTATAGATGAGGAACCACAACAGCTGACACTGAATCTGGAATATGATGAACCAGAGCAGGTACAGGAAGAGCAGCCGGTAAAAGCAGGGGAATTTGGCATATCTGGAGCAGAACGTGATATTACAATTGGAGAACTGGTAGATATCCATAAAGATTTAGATCAGATGGAAGAAACATCAGAATATGCAGACCAGACAGAATATGAGGAACCGGCAGAATATGAGGAACCGGCAGAATATGAAGAACCGGCAGAATATGAGGAACCGGCAGAATATGAAGAACCGGCAGAATATGAAGAAGAGCCACAGTCTTCGGAAGATGTTGAGTACGACAAGCAGGAGGATGTGAAGGATATTCTGGAAGAAATGGCTGCGATAGAGGCTGAAGAGAAGAAGGCAAGAGAAGAAAGAGAAGAAAGAGAACGAGAAAGAGAGCGAGAAAAGGAACAGGAAAAAGAACAGGAGAAGCCACGTGGCTGGAGGGCGTATTTCCCGCGCCGTAAGAAAAAGCAGGCAGAGCCGGTTCATGAGGACAAGCAGGAAGCTGCCACAGAACAGTTGGAGGAAGAATCTGCGATGGATCAGGCGCAGCCGGAAGACAAGACAGAAGAGGCTGCATCAGAAGAACTGTATCAGGAGTCAGAAGAATATCAGGAGCCGAAAGAATATCAGGAATCTGAAGAGTATCAGGAGCCGAAAGAATATCAGGAATCTGAAGAGTATCAGGAGCCGGAAGAATATCAGGAATCTGAAGAGTATCAGGAGTCAGAACTGTACCAGGAAGAGGAACAGGCATACGAAGAATATGTTGAGGAAAATCAACAGGATATGGAAGAAGAGTTTGCTGATACCGCACAGGATTGGGAAGCACCGGAAGAAGAAAATGTGGGTGATATCAACCCATATACGGGCATGGAATATGAATCCAACAGTGTGAGAATGCATCCAAAGAGAATCGGTTATGTTCAGGTCTATGATAGAAGTGAACATCAGTGGACCGACATGACAGAGTGGGCATTCCTTGGATATCAGGAGCGCAAGAAAGCGCTTCTCGGCAAGGATTATGAGCCTCCGATTTATCTGGATTAAGTAATGGCATATTAGCTGGGAGGCATTCCTGAATAGATGTGAGGAGAAATAAGAAGATGAGATGGGAAGAACTTCTGTCGGCAAAGAGATGTCGTGGTGGACAGACGAGAGGGAGAAATGCTAAAAGTTCAGACTTGCGGAGTGAATTTGAAAAAGATTACCATCGAATTATTGGCAGTGCTTCATTTCGAAGACTTCAAGATAAGACACAGGTATTTCCACTGGATAAAAGTGATTTTATCCGGACAAGACTGACTCATTCTCTGGAGGTTTCTTCTTTTGCAAAATCTCTTGGACAGAACATTGGAGAAAACATTTTAGTTTACAAAAAAGATTCTGAGTTTACACCACAGATGAAAGAAGATATATGTAATATTTTGCAATGCGCAGGGCTGATTCACGATATCGGGAATCCGCCCTTTGGGCATTTTGGAGAAGATGTGATCCGGGAGTGGTTCGAACGGAAGCTGCCACTTATGACATATCATGGAAAGCCGATGGAACAAGTGATGAGCCGGCAGATGGTAGAGGATCTGTATCATTTTGAAGGAAATGCACAGGCGTTCCGGCTTGTGACGAAACTGCATTTTCTGGTAGATGAACGAGGTATGAACCTGACGTATGCGCTTCTGAGCACCATTGTAAAATATCCGGTGCCGTCCACAGGAATCGACCTGGATTCCGGGGATATTAAGACGCGCAAGATGGGATATTATCTGGCAGATGAGAAAATGTTCCGTGAGATCGAGAAGGAGACTGGAACGAATGGCTGTCGGCATCCGCTGACGTTTATATTAGAGGCGGCAGATGACATTGCATATAAGACTGCGGATATCGAGGATGCATTTGTAAAAGGGTACTTAAGTTATCATACATTGCTGGAGGAACTTAAGGAACTGCAAATGATGTATCATCAGGAAACGAATACATTTCGCCCGGCGGATAAGCTGGAAGAGTTATATTTTCGTGGGAAAGAGATGCATGTGGCAAATCCAGAGGAGTATGCAGTAAAGAACTGGATCATCCGTGTGCAAGGATTTGTGATCAACTGCGCAACTTATGGGTTTACATCGAATTATGATGCAATTATGAAGGGTGAATATAAGTATGATCTGTTTCACGGTACTTACTGTGAGCGGCTGATGCAGCTTCTTGGTGACCTGGCATACAGAGAAGTCTTTACATCGGAACCTATTTATCGAATGGAAGTGACAGAATCTGTCATGTTGAGTGATCTTTTGGATAAGTTTATGACAGCAATCATCAAATATGATGACCCGATGCAGAAATTAAATTCCATGGATCTTAGGATTGTATCATTTATTTCTGATAACTATAAGCGAGCATATCATTGTCAGGCAGAGGGCAAGACGGAGGCGGAAAAACTGTATTTGAGGATTCTGCTTGTGACAGATTATATATGTGGAATGACGGACAGCTATGCAATGCGTCTTTATCAGGAAATGCGAGGAATGTTTTTGAGTGGAACAGAATAGACTGTGGTAAATGATACAAGTCAGGACGGATAGGATTGAAGAGGTTTATTCGATATCTGTATGAATATGAAGGGAATCAGAAAAAAAGAAATGTCGGGTTTGTAAAAGTCGAACAAGATGGGAAAGAAACAACGATTTCTGTACATGGGAAAGGGCTGTGTGGGAAAAGCAATGAAAACATTTCCTGTTATCTTATAAAATTGGATTCTGAGACGGGAAATATACTTTTCGTTCCGGCAGGAGAGATACAGATTGGAATGATTTCCTGCGGGGGATGTTTTTGCTATACAGAAGAACTGATAAGAGCTGGCTATGGAAAGACAGAGCAGAGTGTCGGTCAGACGTGTGAGAAAAAAGACGACATTTGTGGGCTTGGTCTTGGTGATCCCAAGGAAGCATTTTATGTAGCGCTTTGGAATGAGGAAATGTATGGAGACCTTGATATTGCGAGGGCGAAGGTCTTTCAAGAATTCGATAGTGATAAAACCGCCGGGGAATCTAAGAGTATTAAGAGTATAGACGAAAAAGAGGCAGAGGTAGAAACGCAGTTCGGGGACGATGAAGAGACAGAAAATCTGGAAGAAGAACAGCCAGAGAAAAAAGAACAGGAAACAGTAGAAGAATCCTCGGAGAAAAAGGAACAGGAAACAGTAGAAGAGCTCCCGGAGAAAAAAGAACAGGAAATAGTAGAAGAATCCTCGGAGAAAAAAGATCTGAAAAAAGACGATAGAGACATAGATTTGCAAAATTTCCGGCGGCAGATTATGAAAATCCAGCGTGGAGAAATCAGTATCCTGCCACGATGCGAGTGGAAACTTGCCAATAATAATTTTCTGCTTCATGGATATTATAATTACCGGCATCTTGTTCTGATCGACGAAGGTAATCAATTAAAGCTGGGAGTTCCTGGCATTTATCATGAACGGGAAGCAAGAGCGGCGGCAACATTTGGATTTCCGGAATTTATTGCAGAAGCAGATGTGAATGTGACGCTTGAACCACAGGAAAGAAATGAAAATCAGCAATTCGGCTACTGGTGCCGGCAGGTGCGAAGACCGCCGAGATAGTAAGGAGTAAAAATGACTGCAGATGAAAAATATATGCGGGAGGCAATCAAACAGGCGAAAAAGGCATATGCTATCGGAGAAGTTCCGATTGGCTGTGTAATCGTGTATCAGGACAAAATTATTGCTCGCGGATATAATCGAAGAACAATCGATAAAAATACATTGGCTCATGCGGAGCTCCAGGCAATCCGTAAAGCAAGTAAGAAAATGGAAGACTGGCGGCTGGAAGAATGTACGATGTATGTGACTCTGGAGCCGTGCCAGATGTGCTCCGGCGCAATCGTTCAATCTCGAATGACAAGAGTTGTAGTTGGCTGCATGAACCCAAAGGCAGGATGCGCAGGATCTATATTAAATCTATTGCAGATGCCGCAGTTCAATCATCAGGTAGAGCTTACAACAGGGATTCTGGAAGAAGAATGCAGTCAGATGATGAAAACATTTTTTAAAGAACTGAGAGAAAAACGTAAAAAAAATAAGCAATAATCCGTAACTTTGGATTATTGCTTTTATTTGTGCACGAATAATATTTTTTTCGTGCGTTGTGCGTCGAACACGATCCAACGAACGTTACCCTGGCAGTAAACTCAACCCAGGCACCCTTACGGCACCCGAAAGATTCCACTTAGTGCTGCTTCGTTCCCGACCTGACACGGTTCATGGATTTTCGTCGCGTAAGACCCAGATATCAACGCCACATACCAGGGGCGGCTTCACCAGACCAATGCCCTCGGCACAACATCACCCCTGCTATAGCGGATTGCAGGTTCAAGGTACCGCTACCACCCCGGCTGCACAAGTCCATATTATAACGGAAGATGGTGGAAAAGTCAATTGGGGACGGGGTTTTTTCAGTTTTACCCCGGTTCTTTTTCAAAAAAACCCCGTCCCCAATTGAACTTTAACCTGTCCCTTTTTGATTTCAGGTGGTATAATCGTTCGAAAAGGAGCATATATTTATGAAGATTTTACTTGTCGCGATCAATGCGAAATATATACATTCGAACCTTGCTGTGTATTGTCTGAAGGCATATGCCGAAAAGAATATGCCGCAGGATGTGAATGTTCAGATAGAACTGGCGGAATATACGATCAATCAGAACAGAGATGAGATTTTAAAAGATATTTATAGGAGACAGGCAGAGATGATCTGTTTTTCATGCTATATCTGGAATCTGGATTATGTGGAGTCGATGATTCGGGATGTGAAAAAAGTTATGAAAGATGTAATCATCTGGGCAGGGGGACCGGAGGTGTCCTATGACTCCCGGGAGACTTTGGGGAGGCTGCCGGAACTGACTGGTGTGATGAAAGGGGAAGGTGAGAAGACATTTGCAAAATTATGTAAAGTGTATGGGAAGCGTTCCGAAACATCAGAATTATCGCTGGAGCAGATAGATGGGATTACATTCCGATGTCCGGATGGGACAATCTGTGAGCGGCCGTGGCGTGTGCCAATGGATCTGAGTGAGGTCCCATTTGTCTATCACGATATGAAAAAGTTCGAGAACAAGATCATTTATTATGAGACGAGCCGGGGGTGTCCATTTTCATGCAGCTATTGTCTGTCTTCGATTGATAAGCAGCTTCGATTCCGGAGCCTGGATCTGGTGTTTAATGAACTGCAGTTTTTCCTAGATCATAAGGTTCCGCAGGTGAAGTTCGTGGATCGTACATTTAACTGTAAACATGACCATGCTATGGCAATCTGGAAATATATTCAGGAGCATGACAATGGAATCACGAATTTTCACTTTGAAGTTGCGGCGGATCTGCTGAATGATGAGGAAATCAGACTGATCCGGCAGATGCGTCCGGGACTGATCCAGCTGGAAATCGGGGTGCAGTCTACGAATACGGATACGATTCGGGAGATTCGAAGAACAATGAGGCTTGAGGAAGTCCGTGAGCATGTGGCAAGAATAAAAGAAAAGGGAAATATCCATCAACATCTGGATTTGATCGCAGGACTTCCGTATGAAGACATAAAAAGCTTTCGAAAGTCATTTGATGATGTCTACAGCATGCGCCCGGACCAGTTACAGCTTGGTTTTCTGAAAGTGTTAAAAGGTTCGTATATGCAGGAGATGCAGCAGGAATATGAGCTGCGATATAAAGATGAGCCGCCGTATGAAGTACTTTCTACAAAATGGCTTCCATATTCAGATGTAATTGAGCTGAAAGGGATTGAAGAAATGGTGGAAATCTACTATAATAGTGGACAATTCACCCATGTAGTGGAAGTGTTGGTGGAAAACTATGCATCTGCATATCAGATGTACCAAGATTTGTGGCAGTATTATGAAGAGCATGATTACATGGGGATTCAGCACCGAAGAAGCGCCCGGTATGAGATCGTGCTGGATTTTGTGAAAGAAAAATATCCAGAGCAGGCAGACGTAATGCGGGAACTTCTGACTTATGATTATTATCTCAGGGAAAATGCGAAGAGCCGTCCGGAATTTGCAGGCGAAGATGCAACAGACAAGCGGTTTGTCAGAGCATTTTATGAAGAAGAGGAAAAAGAACGAAAGCATTTGCCGGGATATGAACAGTTTGATAGAAATCAGATGCGCAAGATGACGCACCTGGAATATTTCCCGCATATGGGGAAAATGTTACTTTTTGATTACAAGTTTCGAAATCCATTGAATCAGGAAGCGAGAACGTGTATGATAAAGAAAGATTCGTTGGAAAGAAGAGGATAGAGAATGAATTTCAATGATAAAAAGACAAGGAGAATCATTTCAATCGTAGTACTTGTTGTGATTGTCGCGATGGTGGCAACGATGATTATCCCTTATATGATGGCCTAGAATAAACCGGAAAGGATGCAGAAAATAAGATGGCGCGAAGAAGACGCAGGAGAATGACCAGGAAACAGGCGAGAATGAAAAGACGTAGAATCAGGATTGCAGGATTTTGTCTTGCAGGCTGTATTCTGATACTTGGAATTGTCTGTGGCGCGTTTCATCACTATGTATCACAGTTTCCGGAGGATAAGATTGCAGAGAATATCTATGTGGGAACCGTAGATCTGTCCGGGCTTTCAAAAAAAGAGGCACTAGAGAAACTGGCCGGTCAGAAGAAAGCAGATCAGAAGCAGACGGTATCGTTGACTGTGGAAGGTCAGAAGGCAGAAGCGACACTTGAGGAATGTGGATTTGATTACGCAGACGTGAAGGCGAATGTGAAGGCTGCCATGGACTATGGAAAAAGCGGCGGACTTTTTGGACGATATAAGAGTCTTCGTAAACTATCTAAAGAAAAAGTTGTCCTGAGTCCGGAATATACATTGGATCAGAAAGCGACGGAGAATATTCTGGAAGAACGGGCAGTTCCATTTGCAAAGCACGCACAGAATGCGACCATTACGAAAAGTGGAAGCGGACTTCAGATTAACAAAGAGGAAATTGGCGAGACCGTAGATAAGAGTGGAACTATAAAAGCAATTAAGAAACATTTAAATGACTCTTGGGATCATGGATCATTCGCCATGGAGGCAAAGGTAAAAGAAGAACAGCCAAGTGTGACAGAGGCGGATCTATCCACGATACAGGATGAACTTGGCTCATTTTCTACAGATGCCGGAGGCGGAGAACGCTGGAAGAATCTGAAAAATGGTGTGGAGAAACTGAATGGTACAGTTGTGATGCCGGGAGAACAGATTTCGGTTCACGATGTAACAGCACCATATGATGAAGAACATGGATATGTGCAGGCAGGTTCTTATGAGAATGGTCAGGTCGTAGATACATATGGCGGTGGCATCTGTCAGGTTTCCACGACACTCTACAATGCAGTGCTATTCTCTGAATTGAAAGTCGTAAAACGGTATCCACATTCGATGCTGGTGTCCTATGTACCGCCGTCAAGAGATGCGGCTATTGCCGGTGACACGAAAGATTTTGTGTTTGAAAATAACTATGATACTCCGATTTACATTTTTGGAGAGATTGATGACGATAATCAGCTTTGTTTTGCAATTTACGGAAAAGAGACAAGAGATAAGACAAGAAAGATTGAATTTGAGTCGGAAGAGGTATCGACAGAAGAGCCGGGAGTCAAGTATAGAGCAGATGCGGAATTGGCGCTTGGAGAGATGGAAGTGACCGGAAGTGCACATACGGGGAAAGAAGTAAAACTTTGGAAGATTGTCTATGAGAATGGTAAGCAGGTGAGCAAAGATGTCATTAACGAAAGTACTTACAGCAAAGCGGACAAAACCATTTCTGTAGGAATCAAGACAAAGAACAGCAGTGCGGCAGCGGTTGTGAAAGAAGCAGTCTCAACACAGGATAAAGCAAAGATACAGGCGGCGATTAGCGAGGCGAGTTCCATGGAATCTTCGCCTGAGCAGTAAGAATGCCGGGAGGAATTTTCTGTCGGGTAAAAAGGACAGATTTGTTTTTTTGAAAATTAGGAAATCAATGAGAAAATAAATGAAATAAAAGACAGGAGGTGAACAGACAAGATATGAAGTTTGAGACAGAACATGGCTGTGTGGTCAGTGAGATGGCAACAGCTTACGGAAATTCAAAACAGATAGGAAGATATGCAATTGCGGCGGCAATGAATGAAGTGCTGACGCGGGCGGAACGGGTGTATCAGATGGAAATCAGAGTCTGTGCACCGCTGGAAGAAAAGAAAACGCATCTTTATGATGTGAAAGCTGAAGCCGCGCGCTGTGCAAGAGAACACGGTCAGACGTTTTGGGAGCCGGAGATTATCCGCGCAGCCTGGGCAGCATGTACATTTGTACAGGTGAATGCTTTGGCGGCTGATGTAAAGCAGCAGGCGTGGAACAAGGAGACGATGCGAGCCGGTCAGGACATTGTCCTTACAAAATGGATTGGTCTGGAGGGAACTCTACGTATCCTGGATGAAAAAAGAAAAGAACTTGGAAAGCGTTTTTCCGGAACTTTTTTGCATCAAGTAGAGGGATTCCGAGAGACCATCTTCGCAGAACGTGAAATCAGGGTTGCAAAAGCCGGAGGCGTATCTGTCATGCGCCAGGTTGGAGAAGGCGGTATCTTTGCCGCACTTTACAGACTGGCTAAGGAAGCTGATACCGGACTTGTAGTGGATCTCAAGGCAATGCCTGTGAGACAGGAAACAATCGAGATTTGTGAATATTATAAGCTCAATCCGTATCAGCTTGCTTCCACGGGAAACATATTAATGATATGTGATGACGGGGAAGCACTGGCAGATGCGCTTCGAAAAGAGGAGACAGAGGCGGCTGTAATCGGACGCCTTACGGATAATAATGACAAAATAATACAGAATGGGGAGGACATCCGCTATATCGACCGTCCTGCTCCGGACGAATTGATGAAGATATAGCAGAATCCTCCAAAGTGGAGGTTTAAGATGAACGAAATTCGTAGTGAGATATTAAAACATCTGGAAAAGAACAGCAAAGCTGATCTTGGGGAACTTGCAATTTTACTTGGGACAGACGAAATTTCTGTTGCAAATGAAATCGCAGACATGGAGAAAGAAGGGATTATCTGTGGTTACCATACACTGATTGACTGGGACAAAGCCGGAAGAGGTTTTGTAAATGCATTGATTGAAGTTCGCGTGACCCCGCAGAGAGAGCGTGGATTTGACCATATGGCTGATCGTATTGTGAACTATCCGGAAGTAACTGCAGTTTACCTGATTTCCGGATCTTATGATTACCTTGTCAGCATTGACGGAAAGACACTGATGGAAGTATCAAGATTCGTATCAGAGAAGTTATCGACTCTGGAAGGTGTAGTAGGAACAACGACACATTTCATCTTAAAGAAATATAAGGATCATGGAACGATCCTGAAACATGAGAAAAAAGAAGAAAGGATACCGGTGATGCCATAATGAGAGATCCATTATCTAAGAAAATAACCGGCATTGCACCGTCAGGTATCCGTAAATTTTTTGATATTGTAAGCGAGATGCCAGATGCAATTTCCCTTGGAGTGGGGGAGCCGGATTTTGACACTCCTTGGAGAGTACGGGAGGAAGGAATCTATACTCTGGAAAAAGGACGTACATTTTATACGTCAAATGCAGGACTTAAGGAACTGCGTCAGGAAATCAGCAACTACCTGGACAGAAAGATCCATGTGCGTTATGACTATGTGCATGAGGTTATGGTAACGGTTGGCGGAAGTGAGGGAATTGACCTTACCATGCGTGCTATGCTAAATCCGGGAGATGAAGTGCTTGTGCCTGAGCCGTCTTATGTATCCTACGCACCGTGTGTCACACTGGCAGATGGTGTGCCGGTGCCGATTCCGATGAAAGAGGAGAATGAATTCAAACTAACGGCAGAAGAACTGGAAGCTGCAATCACACCGAAGACAAAAATTCTGGTGCTTCCGTTCCCGAATAACCCGACTGGTGCGATCATGACAAAAGAAGACCTGGAACCGATTGCCAAACTTGTAGAGAAATATGATCTCTATGTATTGTCTGATGAGATTTATTCAGAACTGACTTATAAGACAGAACATGTTTCCATTGCATCCCTTCCTGGTATGCGGGAGAGGACGCTGGTCGTAAATGGATTCTCAAAAGGTCTTGCCATGACGGGATGGAGACTGGGGTACATATGCGGACCGCAGATCATCATGGAGCAGATGGTGAAGATCCATCAGTACGCAATCCTGTGTGCACCGACAAACAGTCAGTATGCGGCAATCGAGGGATTGAAGAACTGTGATGATGAGATCCAGAAGATGCGCACAGCATATAATGAGAGAAGACGTTATCTTATGCATACGTTTAAAGAAATGGGGCTTCGTTGCTTTGAGCCATTTGGAGCATTTTATGTGTTCCCGAACATTCAGGAGTTTGGGATGACGTCTGAAGAATTTGCGACGGAACTGCTTCGAGAGGAGAAGGTCGCAGTTGTTCCGGGAAGTGCATTTGGTGCAAGTGGAGAAGGATATATCCGAATTTCCTACGCATATTCATTGGACGATTTGAAAGAAGCGCTCGGACGGGTAAATCATTTTATCGAAAAACTGAGAAAAAAATAGAGGCTTTGATATTGTTAAAAAAATGCTAATAAAGCCTGAAAATAAAGAAAAAAATGAAAGGGAAGAGACATATCTGCAAGCATACAGGTATGTCTCTTTCTGCAAGTAATTTGTTCATAATATGCAAAAAATATCAATTAGGATAGAAAGAAAAACACATTTTTACTAGAAAAACCATTGACTTATTGTACAAAATTAAGTACAATTTTGTACAAATAGTTTTTTTGAATAAATGCAGAAAGGTGATAGATAAATGCTAAATATCGTACTGCACGAACCGGAGATACCAGCGAATACTGGGAATATCGGACGCACATGTGTGGCAACTAATACCAGATTACATCTGATCGAACCATTAGGATTTCGTCTGGATGAGAAAAGCCTGAAACGGGCCGGTATGGATTACTGGGGAAGTCTGGATGTGACTACATACATTGATTATGCGGATTTTCTGGAACGCAATCCAGGAGCAAAGATCTACATGGCGACGACCAAGGCACCGAAGGTGTACACGGAAGTGAGTTATGAACCGGATTGCTATATTATGTTCGGAAAAGAGAGTGCGGGGATACCGGAGGAGATTTTGGTACAACATCAGGAAGACTGTGTAAGAATTCCGATGGTGGGTGATATCAGATCTTTAAACTTAAGCAATTCCGTGTCGATTGTTCTTTATGAAGCTCTGCGGCAAAATGGCTTTGCAGGGATGAATCTGGAAGGACATCTGCACAGATTACACTGGGGAGACTCAGGGAAACTATTATAATAGCCTTCATGAAAATATAAAAACACTCTGTAAATATATGAAAAAATGATAAATTTATAGATTTTCCAGGTTTGGTATATTATAATTTCAATTAGAAGGTTTATTCTATCTAAAGGGAGAGGTGGTGAGCAAACGGCAGAAGCAGCCATTGAGAAGAAGGGGGAACGGAAAACCTCTGGAGTTCTTAATGTGAAGCTTGGGGAAGCTTTGTACTGCTGAGTCCCAGACACGGACAATGGGATGAAAGCCTGAAAGAAGAATTAAAAGTCCGAAAAATGCCATAACAGCAGATGCTGTGGCATAACAGAACCAAGAAAATAAAGAAAAGGAAGTGAACTTATGGAATTACAGATTCAAGACTTAGTTTCGTCAATCCGCAAAGACGGAATTGAGGCGGCTAATGCAGAAGCAGAAGCAATTATTTCAGAAGCTAAGAAAAAAGCAGAAACAATTGTAGCAGATGCGAAGGCTGAGGCTAAGAGTGTTCAGGAAGCTTCAGAAAAAGAGATCGGTATTCTTAAAGAAAGCGCTGCAATCAGTGCAGAGCAGGCAAAAAGAGATGCTATGCTTGCATTCAAAACTGAGGTACAGGTTGAATTTGAAAAGATTCTTTCAGCAAAGATTGAGAACAATCTCTCAGACGCAGCTCTTGGAAAACTGATCCACGCTGTAGTATCAGATGAAGATGTGAAGAATTATGCAGTTGAAGTTTCAGAAGTGAACGATTCACTCAAAGCAGAACTTGCAGAAGAGATCAAGAATGGACTTGAGATCAGACCTACAAAGGGTGTTCGAGCAGGATTCCGTTTGGCTGCAAAAGACGGTTCAGGTTATTTCGACTGTTCTGATGATGAGATCATGCAGATGCTGATGCCATACTTCAGAGATCTCGATTTCTAACAGGAGGTGCCTATGGCTTCATATTATTACTTGATATCAAGCCTGCCGGACCTGAGAACAGACGGGGAGATGCCATTTTCCTATGAGGAATTTCTTGGCATGTGCCAGTCAAATGTAAGTGAATCAAAGTATGAGTGCTTAAAGAACCTGACACTTTCGTCAGAAGAGGGACCAATCATGAAAGAGTGGGCTGCCTCTTATAAGAATCTTATGAGCGAACTCAACTATCAGAGAAGTGTAAATCTGGGAAGACCATATCTGGCATCCTATGATAAGGATTCTGTGACTGCACAGGTAGCAGGAGCAGCGCTGGCTGCAAAGAATCCGCTGGAAGCAGAGAAGATCTTATTGGATTATGAATTTGATAATCTTGATTCATTGGTAGGCTTGCATACTTTCGATGATGTATATTTATTCGGGTATGCGATTAAATTAAAATTGCTTGAACGCCAGAGCTGTTTTGTTCAGTCAAAAGGACAGAAGGAATTCAAACGTCTTTTTGATCAGGTGCAGCAACGCGTATATAGCTTATAACAGGAGAGAATTGATGGAAACAGTAACAGGATATGTAACTGGTATTAACGGAAACCTGGCAAACGTCAGCTTTGATGGTGCAGTTCATAAGAACGAAGTTGCTTATATTCTTGTTGATGGAAAACGTCTTAAAGGAGAGGTTATCCGAATCAACAATGGTGTTGCCAGCATGCAGATCTACGAGATGTCAAATGGTATCAAAGTCGGAGATCAGGTAGAGTTTACTGGTGAGCTGATGAGCGTAGAACTTGGACCAGGTCTGTTAACCCAGGTATTTGATGGACTTCAGAACCCGTTGCCGGATCTTGCAGAGCAGTGTGGATTCTTCCTTGAGAGAGGTGTGTATCTTGATCCTATTCCAGATAGAGATTGGGAGTTCACACCATCTGTAGCAGTTGGAGATTCCGTAGAAGCAGGAGATTCAATCGGTAGTGTTCCTGAAGGATTATTTAAACATGAAATTATGGTTCCGTTCACACTGAAAGGTAGTGACTGGACAGTTAAATCTATTAAAGAAAAAGGCTCTTATAATGTAAGAGCAACAATTTGCGTGATCGCAAACAGCAAAGGTGAGGAGAAAGAACTCAGCATGGTAATCTCACAGCCGATCAAACAGGCTGTAAAATGCTATGATGAGAGACTTCGTCCGGACGAGCCGCTGGTAACACAGCTTCGTTGTGTAGACGCATTCCTCCCGGTAGCAAAAGGTGGAACATTCTGCGTTCCTGGACCTTTCGGAGCTGGTAAGACAGTTCTTCAGCATATGGAAGCAAAGAATGGTGAGGCAGATATCGTTATCGTGGCAGCTTGTGGAGAGCGTGCCGGTGAGGTTGTAGAGATTCTGAAAGAGTTCCCTGAACTGGAAGATCCTAAGACAGGAAGATCTCTTATGGAAAGAACAATCATCATCTGTAATACATCTTCCATGCCGGTAGCGGCCAGAGAGGCTTCCTGCTACACAGCCGTAACACTTGCAGAGTACTACAGACAGATGGGACTTGACGTTCTTCTTCTTGCAGATTCTACAAGCCGTTGGGCACAGGCGATGCGTGAGATGTCAGGACGTCTGGAAGAGATTCCAGGTGAAGAGGCATTCCCGGCTTACCTTGAGTCTACAATCGCTTCTTTCTATGAGAGAGCTGGTAAAGTAAGACTTAAGAATGGTAAAGTCGGATCTGTTACAATCGGTGGTACAGTATCACCAGCCGGTGGTAACTTTGAGGAACCTGTAACACAGGCAACACTGAAGGTAGTTGGAGCATTCCACGGACTTTCAAGAGAGCGTTCAGATGCTCGTAAATACCCTGCAATCCATCCGATGGATTCATGGTCTAAATATACCGGTGTTGTAGATATGGGACGTATCGAAGAGGCTCGTGCAATCCTTACAAGAGGAAACGAGATCAATCAGATGATGAAGGTAGTTGGTGAGGAAGGAACATCCGCAGAAGACTACATCATTTATCAGAAAGGCGAACTTCTTGATGCTGTATATCTTCAGCAGAACTCATTCGATCCGATTGACGCAGCATGCCCACCGGAGAGACAGAGACAGGAATTCGATAAACTTTATGAAGCATTAATGGCGTCCTATGATTTGGAAGACAAGAATGAAATTCGAAGCTTCTTCAACCAGTTGAGACAGGAATTCCTTGACTGGCATGGTACTGTCTTTGAGACACCAGAATACCATGAGCAGGCGAAGAAGATTGAGGAATTCTACAAGTCAAAAGCAGTTGAGTAGGAGGTTCTAAAGTGCAGAAAGTATATACAAAAATTGAATCAATCGTCGGTAACGTTGTTACTGTTAAAGCAGAAGGTGTTCGTCTTGGCGACCTTGCTTTAGTAGGTGACAGTTACGCGACAGTTATTAAACTTGACAGAGACATTGTATCTCTTCAGGTATTTGCAGGTGCACAGGGTGTTGGAACCAGCGATTCTGTTCGTTTCCTTGACAGACCTATGATGGTTTCCTTCTCAGAGCATCTGCTCGGACGTGTATTTGACGGAGCAGGAGTTCCAAGAGATCACGGTCCGGCACTTACAGAGAACATGATTCCGATCGGTGGACCTTCATTTAACCCTGCAAAACGTATTCTTCCTAAGAATATGATCCGTACAGGTATTCCGATGATCGACGTGTTCAATACACTGGTAGAGAGCCAGAAACTCCCGATTTTCTCTATTTCAGGTGAGCCTTACAATGCGTTACTTTCACGTATCGCTCTTCAGGCAGAAGTAGATGTTATCGTACTTGGAGGTATGGGTCTGAAATATGACGATTACCTTACATTCCGCGATACACTTGAAAAAGGTGGAGCAATGAGCCACACAGTTATGTTTATTCATACAGCAGCTGACCCGATCGTTGAGTGTACACTGGTTCCAGATATGTCTCTTGCTGTTGCAGAGCAGTTCGCTCTTGCCGGAAAGAAAGTACTTGTACTTCTTACTGACATGACAAACTACGCAGATGCACAGAAAGAGATGGCTATCACGATGGAGCAGGTACCATCAAACCGTGGTTATCCGGGAGACCTTTACAGTTGCCTTGCATCTCGTTATGAGAAGGCAGTTGATATCGAGGGTGCAGGTTCTATCACAATCCTTGGTGTTACAACAATGCCAGGTGATGATGTAACTCATCCGGTACCTGATAATACAGGTTATATCACTGAAGGTCAGTATTATTTGAAAAATGGACATATCGAGCCATTCGGTTCTCTTTCACGTCTGAAACAGAACGTAAATGGTAAGACAAGAGATGACCACCGTGCATTGATGGATGGTATGATTCGTCTGTACTCACAGTACAAGGAAGCTCTCGAGAAGAAATCCATGGGATTCCTTATGAGTGAATGGGACGAGAAACTCCTGAAATACGGTGAATTGTTCGAAACAAAATTAATGGACCTTAGTGTTAATATCCCACTTGAAAATGCACTTGATCTTGGTTGGGAAATTCTTGCAGAGTGCTTCGAGCCAAATGAGACTGGTTTGAAGACAAGTCTTCTGAAAGAAAGATGGCCAAAGAAAGAGGCATTAAACTAAAAGGAGTAGTTGATGGCTATCAAACTTACAAAAAATGAGCAGAAGGTGCAGAAAGACCACCTGAAACAGTATCAGCGCTATCTTCCTACTCTGCAGCTTAAAAAACAGCAGTTGCAATCGGTAATTATGAAGACGAAAGCTGAACTGGAGCAGAAGGAAGTCGAACGTGCTCAGATGATTGGAGACTTGGATGACTGGGTTGCAGTTTTCGCGGAGAATGAAATCTTCGATGAAGAGAAAAAACTCGATCACCTGGTACAGCCAGAGACAGTTATCTGTAAGAATGAGAACATCGCAGGTGTAACGGTTCCAACATTTCAGGAGCTGACATTTAAAGACATTGTTTACGATGTTGACGACTATCCTTTGTGGGTTGATACTGCAATTGTAAAACTTCGTGAGATTGCTCGTCTGGATGCATTGGTATCTACACTTCGAAAACAGGAAACACTTCTTGAGAATGAGCTTCGTGCTACATCTCAGAGAGTAAATCTGTTCGAGAAAGTTAAGATTCCGGAGGCAAAGGAGAATATCCGTGTGATCGGTGTATTCCTTGGAGATCAGCAGACAGCGGCAGTTGTTCGCGGAAAGATTTCAAAGAAAAAACTTGTGGAGGCGGCAAAATGATTGAAAAGATGAAAATGGTCTATGTCGTGTCATCCGTCTCCAAGAAAGATGAGATGCTCGATGGACTTCGGGATCTCGGACTTCTGCATCTGGCAGAGAAGAAAAGTCCGGCACGCGCAGCGTCAGAAAGATTTACAACACTTTCTAAGACTGCCGGAGTATTATTAGACTATGCGCCGGATAAAAAATCCAAGGGGAAAGAAGAAGCTCCGATCCTTTCAGACGAACAGTTTGAAGAGATGTATCAGGGCGTGCTTGCAGCACTAGACAAAAAGTCAGCGCTGTCCCAGGAAATGAGTGCAGCAGGTGCAGAGATAGAACGAGTAAAAGCATGGGGCGATTTCGCACCGGCTGAATTAAAAGAATTAAAAGAAGCAGGGTATGATCTTCATTTTTACCGTCTGGCAAAAAATGAATTTGAGATGGCTGAGCAGGATCCGGAAGTTAAGATGATCCGTCTTGCTACTATCGATAAGATGGATACCGTTGCTGTAATCGGAGCTTTACCGGCAACAATTCCGGCAGCAGAGTTCGCAATTCCGGAAAAAGGAATCAGTGAACTTACAAAAGAGATTGAGGAGTGCCAGCGTCAGAACGCAGAGTGTGACGAGATCCTTAAAAAAGCTGCTGTATATGATGCCAGTTTTCAGGCTCAGATGCTCAAAGCTCAGAACGAGGAGAATTATTCTTCCGCAAGTGAGACCGCAGAAAGCGATGAGGATTTCGTATGGATTTCAGGATATCTTCCAGAGGAAGACCTTCCAAAATTCAAAGAAGCGGCTTCAGCAAATAAATGGGCTTGGGCGCAGGAAGACGTAGCAGAGGACGACGATCAAGTGCCTACGAAAGTTAAATACGGAAAAGTCTCCGGACTGATCCAGCCGGTATTTGACATCTTAGGAATCCTTCCGGGATACAGAGAGTCTGATATCTCACTTTGGTTCTTCCTGTTCTTCACACTGTTCTTTGCAATGATCATCGGTGATGCCGGATATGGTATGCTGATTCTGATCGGAACAATAGTATTTGCAGTGAAGACAAAAGGCGAAAAGAAATATAGCAACATAGTTTACTTATTATTTGTACTTTCAATTGCAACCGTTATATGGGGAGCGATTACCGGTACCTGGTTCGGAATGGAGTCAGCAATGAATGTTCCGTTCCTGAAAGCACTGGTAATTCCAAGCTTTGCAAACTATCCGGATTATTTCGGAGTTACAGCTCTTGCACAGCAGAACATGATCATGAAGTTCTCATTCTCTGTAGGAGCAATTCAGATGGCACTTGGTAGTCTGATTTCTATTAAGAAAAAGATTGCTGAGAAGAACCTGAGCTGGGTTGCAGACCTTGGCTGGCTCGTAGCAATTGTAGCAATGTATTTATTATCGCTTTATCTGGTAATCGGAGAGAGCATTAACATCACACCGGTATTTGCAATGATTGGTGTAGCATTTTTACTCGTTGTTCTCTTCGGTGCAATGTCACCGGATCGTACATTTGCACAGGGACTGAAAGCTGGTCTTGCAGATGCGTTTACCGTATTCCTGAATACGATCAGCTGCTTTGGTAACGTAATGAGTTATATCCGTCTGTTCGCAGTAGGTATGGCAGGACTTGCCATTTCTCAGAGCTTTAACGGAATCGCAGCAGGATTCCACGGACCGCTTATTATTCTCGCTGTTGTAGTTGTACTTATCGGACACGGACTGAATATTATCATGTGCTTCCTGTCAGTCGTAGTACACGGTGTCAGACTGAACGTTCTGGAGTTCTCAGGACAGGCAGGACTGGAGTGGACAGGAATTGCATACGAACCATTTAAAGTAAACGATAAAATTATTAAATAGTATTTAATTAAAGGAGAAAAATTATGAATTTAGCATTTGTTGGAATGGCAGCTGCACTTGGTTTATCTGCTTCAGGATCAGCATTCGGTGCAGGATTTGCAGGACAGGCAGCAGTAGGAGCATGGAAAAAGTGTTATGCAAGTGGAAAACCGGCACCGTTCATCATGATCGCGTTCGCTGGAGCACCTCTTACACAGACAATCTACGGATTCCTTCTTATGAACTTTATCAAATCAGCAGTAGAAGGCGGAGCAGACGCAGGACTGGCACTTGGTGTTGGTATCTTCTGTGGACTCGCAATCGGACTTTCAGCATTATTCCAGGGTAAATGTGCCGCTGGAGCATCTGATGCATTAGGAGCAACCGGAAAAGGTACAGCTAACTACTTCATCGTAGTAGGTATCGTAGAGACAGTAGCCCTCTTCACATTGGTATTCGGCTTACTGCTCTTAGGCTAATAAAAAACAGAATACAGAAAAATTTGAGCGGAACAGCAATTGCTGTTCCGCTTTTTTCCTTTCTGCATATGATAAAGCAGATGGATTTTGTGGGAGTGTATGAACATGGATGAAAAACTTCCTTACTATATGGCGTATCCAATGCCGCTATTATATGATGATGAACGTCAGAACCAGAGGGATTATGAATATATGAAGAGTGTATATCCAGGAACGGCAAAGCGTCTGATACCATATATCGAAGAGGAATGTGACCGTCTGGAGTATACGGGGAGCGTTATGTATGACGAATATCCGGACCGGCTGCAGTTGTTGCTGCTTTGCAGAAGAATTTATAATCGCGCGAAAGAAGATGAAACAAAGAAAGATGGAGCAAAAGAAGGCGAGGAAACAGGCGAGTGGCTGCAGAATCTGATCCAGGTCATGACTTATCAGGAACTGTGTCAGAGAAGACGGGAAAACAGAAGTATGAGACGGAAATATTATTGATTTAGCTGCTTAAAATCGGGTATTATTAGAATTCTCAATAAAGAAGAAAAAGATAAGGGATGGGAAAAAGAAAAGATTCGTGATAAAATATACAGTATCTTTTATAGCTTGAAAATTAAAAGTGAAGGAACACGGAATGCATAGGTGACATATCTTGTTGGAAAAGCGGATAAATGCAATTAAGTCATGCATAGCATATGTCGTGAGATAGGCTGATATACTATAAATTATGGAAAAGATAAGGAGATAGGAATGGAAACAAGAGTAGACAAAGTTGCAGAAAAACATAAGAGTGGATACAACTGTGCACAGGCAGTAGCGTGTGCATATTGTGATCTGGTTGGAATTGATGAAGAAACGATGTTTCGTATGACAGAAGGGCTTGGCCTTGGAATGGGCGGCATGGAAGGAACATGTGGAGCTGTCACAGCAGCCTGTGTAATTGCCGGTGCCAAGAATAGTACTGTGGAAATGGGGGGTCCGGGAAGTAAAGGGGCAACTTATAAAATATCCAAAGAAATTGTGCGCAGATTCAAAGAGGAGAGCGGCAGCGTAATCTGTAAGGAATTAAAGGGAGTCGAGACAGGAACGCCGGCAAAAGCCTGTCCGGATTGTGTGAAAGATGCAGCCCGCATATTGGAAGAGGTTGTATTTGGCGAGTAGAAAAGTCACCTGTCCATTAGAGGCTGCATATAATAAAAGGAAAAGATGAAAGCACATTTATTATAAAAGAAAGAAAAACAAAAATAGAAGGATAAAAACATCATGGATAACATCATTTTAATAGGTATGCCAGCGGTTGGAAAAAGCACCGTGGGTGTTATTGTTGCAAAGCGCCTGGGTTATAATTTTGTAGATACAGATCTGGTCATCCAGGAAAAGGAAGGAAAGCTTCTTAGAGAGATCATAGCAGAGGTTGGACCGGACGGTTTCCTGGAAGTTGAGGATAGGATCAATGCTGAAATCGAGGCGGAAAAAACAGTGATCGCACCGGGCGGAAGCGTTGTATATTGTGAAAATGCAATGAAACATTACAAAGAAATCGGAAAAGTCGTATATTTGCAGGTATCATTTGAAACAATAAATAAGAGACTTAGAAACGCAAAGAGCCGTGGAGTTGTACTGCGTGACGGACAGACATTGAAGGATTTATACGAAGAACGTGTAAAATTGTTTGAAAAATATGCAGATGTGACAGTGTGCGAAGATGGATTGGAACTGGAAGAAACGATTGAGAAAGTGTTGGCGAGTCTGAACTAATCCATGCGACGGAAGTTCAAATGTTACAAAAACATTACGTAAATGTAAAAAATATTTTACGTGGCAAGTGTTTTGTGCTATACTGTTGTGGTACCCATAAGAGGGCGTGTTATTGTCATGCCATAAAAATATGACTTGACATACGGGGAGTTTATATAATATACTGTCCCTCGACCATGCATTTTTGTCTCGCTCAGGGATAAGGAGTTTGAGAGAAGGAAAGATGCATAATATTTTAGAGAATATTGGTAGAATATATAGAGGTGTTATCTATGGAGCAATATATTATTAAGGGAGGTCACCCGCTTGTAGGCGAGGTGGAGATTGGTGGAGCGAAGAATGCGGCACTTGCGATTCTTGCTGCAGCAATTATGACAGATGAGACAGTCCGTATTGAGAACCTTCCAGATGTTAATGATATTAATGTACTTCTGGATGCGATTGCAGGTATTGGAGCAATGGTACAGCGTACAGACCGCCACACTGTTAAGATCAATGCGAAAGCAATTCATGATTTCAATATTGAATATGATTATATTAAAAAGATTCGTGCATCTTATTATCTGTTAGGAGCTATGCTTGGAAAGTATAAGCATGCAGAAGTTGCACTGCCTGGAGGATGTAATATCGGAAGTAGACCGATCGATCAGCATCTGAAAGGATTCCGTGCACTTGGAGCAGATGTAGAGATTGAATATGGTAAGATTCTTGCTGAAGCGGACCGCTTGGTCGGAAAGCACATTTACTTTGATGTAGTCAGTGTTGGAGCAACCATTAATGTTATGATGGCAGCTACAATGGCAGAGGGACTTACCATTATGGAGAATGTTGCAAAAGAACCTCACGTTGTTGATGTTGCAAACTTCCTCAACAGCATGGGAGCAAATATCCGTGGCGCCGGAACAGATGTGATCAAGATCCGTGGTGTTCAGAAACTTCACGGAACAGATTATTCTGTAATCCCAGATCAGATTGAAGCCGGAACATTTATGTTTGCAGCAGCAGCTACAAAAGGCGATGTGACAGTGTTGAATGTAATCCCGAAACATCTGGAAGCAACAATTGCAAAGCTTCTTGAAATTGGCTGCGAAGTAGAGGAATTTGACGATGCAGTTCGTGTAGTGTCAAAGGGAGACTTAAGAAGCACACATGTGAAGACATTACCATATCCGGGATTCCCGACAGATATGCAGCCGCAGATGGGCGTTACACTGGCTTTATGCAAAGGGACAAGTATTGTGACAGAGAGTATCTTCGAGAATCGTTTTAAATATCTTGACGAGCTCGCAAGAATGGGTGCAAATGTCAAAGTAGAAGGAAATTCTGCAACGATTGAAGGTGTTGAGAAGCTTTCAGGAGCAAGGGTAAGCGCACCGGATCTTAGAGCAGGAGCAGCACTTTGCATTGCAGGTCTTGCAACTGATGGAATCACGATTGTTGACGACATTGTGTATATCCAGAGAGGATATGAGCGTTTCGAGGAGAAGATCCGTGGAATCGGCGGAATCATTGAACGTGTGTCTACAGAGCGTGAGATTCAGAAGTTCAAGCTGAAAGTCAGCTAATACAACAGAAAGTAAGATATGTATATTGACATTTCTTATGTATTGCGATAAAGTCATACATGTTACAAGATAATAATAATATTTTTCTCTTATTCAGAGCAGTGGAGGTACAAAGGACCTGTGAAGCTGCGGCAACCCCCGGTTCGGGAAGGTGCCGACCTGAGCGAGTAATCGAACAATAAGAGGATTGGCTTATGAAATATAAACAGTCCACTTAGTGTGGGCTGTTTCTTTGTGCAATGAACCCGCCATGCTATGTGCATTTTCAAGGGTTTTAGCGAATCTCAGAATAAGAGTGAAGAACATGAAAAGGAGAAGAGAATGGAAAGACATTTATTTACATCAGAATCAGTAACTGAAGGACATCCGGATAAGATGTGCGATCAGATTTCAGATGCAATCCTGGATGCCCTTATGGAGCAGGATCCAATGAGCCGTGTTGCCTGCGAGACGTGTACAACAACAGGTCTTGTTATGGTCATGGGAGAAATTACAACAAATGCTTATGTGGACATTCAGAAAATCGTAAGAGATACAGTCCGCGAGATCGGTTATACTCGTGGAAAATATGGATTTGATGCGGATACATGTGGTGTGATTACAGCAATCGATGAGCAGTCTGCAGATATCGCGCTTGGAGTTGACAAAGCTCTGGAAGCAAAAGAGAATAAAATGTCTGAAGAAGAGATTGCGGCAATCGGAGCAGGAGATCAGGGAATGATGTTCGGATATGCTTCCGATGAGACACCGGAACTGATGCCATATCCGATTTCACTGGCACACAAGCTTGCAAGAAAACTGACAGAAGTCAGAAAAGACGGTACATTAAAATATTTAAGACCAGACGGAAAAACTCAGGTTACTGTAGAGTATGATGAGAATGGTACGCCGAAGCGTCTGGATGCAGTTGTACTTTCTACACAGCATGATCCGGATGTGACACAGGAGCAGATTCACGAAGATATTAAGAAATATGTTTTTGATCCGATCATTCCGGAAGGAATGGTAGATGAGAATACAAAATTTTTCATCAACCCGACAGGTCGCTTTGTAATCGGTGGACCACACGGTGACAGCGGACTGACTGGAAGAAAGATTATTGTAGATACTTACGGTGGAATGGCTCGTCACGGTGGTGGAGCATTTTCCGGAAAGGATTGTACAAAGGTAGACAGATCTGCAGCTTACGCAGCACGTTATGTTGCGAAGAATATTGTGGCAGCCGGAATTGCTAAGAAATGTGAAATCCAGTTATCTTACGCGATCGGTGTTGCACACCCGACATCTATCATGGTAGATACATTTGGAACAGGTAAGCTTTCAGATGAGAAGCTTGTTGAAATCATCCGTGAGAATTTCGATCTTCGTCCGGCTGGAATTATCCAGATGTTGAACTTAAGAAGACCGATTTATAAACAGACAGCAGCTTACGGTCACTTTGGACGTACAGATGTAGATCTTCCATGGGAGAAGACAGACAAAGCAGAGTTACTGAAAAGTTATCTGTAAGATTGATTTATAAAATTTTTAGAAATGTTTATGGACGCTTTCGTGTGAAGCGTCCTTTTTCATGCTATACTTGATTTTAGATGCAAAATGCATTTTGAGTGAGACCTGAACTTAAAAGGAGATTTATTTTATGAAATTTAAGACCAGGCTGGTAGTAGCGTTTTTTACAATTATATTAATTCCGCTTGTATTATCTTCGGCGCTTGTGTGTATGGTTGGAAAATATCAACTTAGTTCTATTGAGAAAAATTATGGGATCAAGAATACAACGGTCGAGAGTTTGGCTAGTTCTGTAACCGTTCTTACACGGCTGACAGAACAGCCATATCGTGAGCTGGAGGCATTGATACGGGAAAATCCGGAAGAAATGGAAGATGCAGCACAATTGGAAAGCCTGAATGGTGAACTGCAAGATAAAAAATCTTATCTTCTTGTGAGAAAGAATGATACGATTGCCTATATTGGTACGGAGGCTTCTGAAGCTGAGAAAGTCATCGGCCAGCTTCCAGAATATGGAGCGGCTGAGACGACATCAGAAAATGGCATGTATCTTGGAGGGAAAGCACAAGTCCTTCTAAAACAGATTGATTTTCAGTATTCGGATGGAAGTGAAGGCAGTGCATTTATTGTGACAAATGTAGGAAGCCTGATTCCGGAAGTGAAAAATCTGTTCGTGGAGATTATCGTATGCATTTTCCTGGTACTCGTATTTACCGCATGTGTGCTAATCATCTGGATTTACAGAAGTGTCATGGGACCGGTCGGGAAGATGCGGGAGGCAACAAAGAGTATAAAAGAAGGAAATCTTGACTTTGAACTGCCGGTTGAGACAGATGACGAGCTCGGACAGCTCTGTGGGGATCTGGAAGACATGCGCAAACGTCTGAAGAATACGGCGGAAGAGAAACTGAAATTTGACAAAGAAAATAAAGAATTGATCAGTAACATTTCCCATGATCTAAAGACACCTGTGACGACCATCAAAGGTTATGCAGAAGGAATCATGGATGGTGTGGCAGATACTCCGGACAAAGTGGCAAAATATGTACGGACCATTTACAATAAAGCAAGTGAGATGGACGTACTGATCAACGAGCTGACTCTTTATTCAAAAATTGACACGAACCGTATTCCGTACAATTTCACAATTTTATCTGTGAATGATTATTTTAATGATTGCTCAGAGGATTTGTCTTTGGATCTTGAGGCAAAAAATGTGGAATTTGGTTATTTTAATTATGTAGAACCTAAGGTCAAGGTCATTGCAGACCCGGAACAAATTAAAAGAGTGGTGCATAACATTGTGAATAACTCTGTAAAATATATGGATAAAGACAAGCCAAAGATTAATTTACGCGTCAAAGATGTAGGGGATTTTGTTCAGGTCGAAATCGAAGATAACGGAAAAGGAATTGCGTCAAAAGATCTGCCAAATGTGTTCGAGAGATTTTACCGGACGGACGCATCAAGAAATTCCTCAAAAGGAGGAAGCGGTATTGGTCTTTCTATTGTAAAGAAGATTATAGAAGAACACGGTGGAAAAATCTGGGCAACGAGCCGGGAACATACCGGGACGACCATGTATTTTGTGCTTAGAAAGTATCAGGAGGTACCAGTAAATGAGTAAAATATTAATCGTAGAAGATGAAGAGACAATTGCAGATCTGGAAAAAGATTATCTGGAACTGAGCGGATTTGAGGTGGAAGTTGCAAATGACGGAGAGACAGGACTTGAAAAAGCCCTAAAAGATGAATACAGCTTGTTCATACTGGATCTCATGCTTCCGGGTGTGGACGGATTTGAAATCTGTAAGAAAATCCGAGAAGAAAAAAATACACCAATCATCATGGTATCCGCAAAGAAAGACGATATTGACAAGATCCGTGGGCTGGGACTCGGTGCAGACGATTATATGACAAAACCATTCAGCCCGAGCGAGCTGGTAGCAAGAGTAAAAGCACACCTCGCAAGATATGACCGCCTGACAGGAAGCGCAGTGGAAAAGAATAAAATTATTGAGATCCGCGGACTCCGTATCGACACAACTGCAAGACGCGTATGGGTCAACGATGTAGAGAAGACATTTACAACAAAAGAATTTGATTTACTCACATTCCTTGCAAGCCACCCGAATCACGTATATACAAAAGAAGAACTGTTCCGGGAAATCTGGGATATGGAATCTATCGGAGATATTGCGACTGTGACTGTTCATATCAAAAAGATTCGAGAAAAAGTAGAAGTAGACACATCAAACCCACAGTACATTGAGACAATCTGGGGCGTGGGATACAGATTTAAAGTATAAAAATTAAATTGGGACCGTAGCATTTTAACAAAATACTACGGTCCCATCGCTGATTAAGGGTGTTCTCTTTGGCTATTGTGCTGAATTAATAAACCCCAAGCGCTTTTAGTGCAAGCAGGAATAATACGAATACAATACTTGGTCTGGCAATTTTAGAACCGTTTTTCATCACAAGTCCGGCACCGATGTATCCGCCAAGCATATTGCAGGCTGCAGATGCAAGTCCGAGACTTAAAACGCCTTGTCCATTGTAAAGAAAGATTGCAAGTGCGGTCAGGTTCGTAGTCAAGTTGATGACTTTTGCCTGTGCATTTGCGGTCTGGATGTTCAGATGAGCAAATACTGTGAACGCGATAATTAAAAATGTTCCGGTTCCCGGTCCATAGAATCCGTCGTAACATCCAACGATAAAAGCAGCTATCGTTGCAGTTAAGTAAGTTCTTCGGTTCAGAGTGATCTCTTCACTCCCTTCATCGTTAAATAATTTCTTGTTTAATACGAGAAATGCAGATACCGGAAGGATTACCATTAATACATAGGAAAGAATGTGTTCCGGGACGCGAAGGGAAATCTGTGCACCGATGAAAGAACCACAGATCGCAGCGACTACCGCAGGCGCTGCCAGCTTTAAATTAATAAGTTTTGCTTTCGCAAAACGGTAAGTGGCAAGTGCAGTCCCGAATGGACTGGATATTTTATTCGTTGCAATTGCTGCATGAGGCGGAAGCCCGGCAATTAAAAAAGCTGGAAGTGAAATCAGACCACCGCCACCACCGATGGCGTCGACGAGCCCGGCGAGAAAAACAAGCGGGCATACGACTAAAAATGTATGAAGTGTGATATTCATATCAAGTGTTCTCCTGTCTTTTGTAAAATACTTTGATTCCAAAAAAGAAATCTTTTTTATTATAGAGAAAGATAATTTAAATGACAAGGGGAAAATCCATGAAAAACGTTATGTAAATCCGTAGAAAAACTCTGTAAAAATCTTGCAAAACCCCTTGACAATTAAGCGGTTTCATAATACTATAATCTAGCGTGCATAAAAAGGCATTAGTTTTTAGTGCGCATATTTCGTGTAAACGAGGCAACTTATTACTATCATAGGAGGTGAAAGAGAATGCCAACATTTAACCAGTTAGTAAAAAAAGGACGTCAGACATCTGTAAAGAAG
>ENA-OUQP01000459-OUQP01000459.1-human-gut-metagenome-genome-assembly--contig:-NODE-459-length-38692-cov-6.677744_pt1 | contig 38692 bp, 42 predicted proteins | sample MGYA00237951_ERZ548836 | MGnify/ENA primary metagenome ERZ548836 (study PRJEB26490, sample SAMN05194702) | human gut metagenome | biome: terrestrial biome; feature: human-associated habitat; material...
TCTTAATGGTCTTGATTTGATACTTTATTGAAAGCATTTTGTTCTGTTTGTTTTGCTCTTGTACTTGCTATAAACAAATTTGTAATCTACGCCATCTACGAGTTTTGCAGAACCGATTTCAATGATTTGGTTTGTATAAGGATTTAATCCTGTTGTTTCTAAATTAATAGTGTAGGATTCTTTATAGCCAGTTGTAAATGTTTTGCACGTGATATACAAATGTTCATTATTCATAAAGCTTCTCCTTTATATTCTATATATATTATACCATGACAAGCTTGACAAACTTTGCAGGGTTACGTCATCTTATACAAAAAAACTCCTGATTTTGCTCAGGAGTTTTGTCGTTTATGATTAAACTTTGAAAACATCTTCGAATGAAAAATTGTCTTCATCAAGAAGTTCCATATTTGTTTGGGGTGTTGTTTCGTTAGACTCATTAAAAGTACAGCCTGTATCTGATTCGAATTCTTGAATAAAATTGTTTTGAATGATTTTAGGTTTTGTTTTGAAAACTGTATAGGATAATCCGTATTTAACAAGAAGCCATTCTGACAGGTTTGTGCATTGATGGAAATTTTTAGGATTGTTGTAGGTCATAATACGAATTCTTTTCTGTTAATGATTGGATTTCTCATTATTGCATTTCTTACAAAGCATTTGACAGTTTTCCTGGACAGTCTTTCCACCGTTTGACCATGGGATGATATGATCACCTTGCATTTGTTCAAATTCAAAATGTTTTCCACAAATAGGACAGATTCCATCTTGTTTTTCATACGCTGCAAGTTTTTGTGATTCGGAGAATGCACGCAAATTTAAATGCTTCTCAGCACCATCGAATAAATACGAAACAACTCCTCGTTTATTTTGAACATCTTCATCTTTCATCAGACGTTCGATAGTCTGTTCAAATTCGTTCGGATTGTATGTATTTGAATGATATTTATTATATAATAAGCCCCATTCTTGGTTTGTAATAATCGTTTTTCTTTTTCTGTATTCCGGAAAGAGCTTATGAACCCAGTTGATAACATCCTGATAATACATCCAAAGATCCATACAGTCCGTATCATACTGGTGTTTAGACATGTATTCTTCGATAGATTCCAGACCATCGTAATCCACTTTCCATGATAATACCTTTTCAAGAAGTTCCTGACGAATTGTTTTGTATTTTACTATATACTCGCCGATAGCAGCTCCTGCACAGTTTGTTGCTGAGAAATGCTTCTTTGCATCCAAAAGCCACGGACCTGTGTACATTGCATTGCGAAGTTCCTGATCAGAAAGTTTTACGCCTGCAATATTGATTGTTTTGAACCAGCCAAGCTTTTCAGATTCTTCTCCTTCGCAGACATAAACCATCAAAGGATAGTCTAAAAAAGCTTCTCGTTTGTCTTTAGGTAATGACACGAATAAATTTCCGTTTTCATCTGTTGTCTCTCCTGACAAAAATTTGCAGAAAGACAGAGTTCTTTGCTGCCCATCAAGGACTTCATATTCGCCCTGATTGTTTTTAACCCAGTACATGACGTTTAATGGGAATCCTTTTTTGATTGTGTCGATAACAGCAAGCTGTTTTTCAGCGTCATATACGAATTCACGTTGAAAAGGAGGACGGATGTCAAGCATTCCTCCATATCCTTTTACACCGTTCTCACCGTCATCGACAAAGCCTTCATAAACATCTCTTACTGTTACTTGAATTGTATCAATTTTCATCGTTTGTCCCTCCTTCATACTCGTACTTCGTCCAGTCGTCTTTTCTGGAATATCGGTAATAAATTTCAGCTTTATTTTCTTTTAAAAAATCAATGAAATCTTTTGCAACATTATTCTGGATCATACATTGTCTTTTGTTTAGCCAATATGGGTCAAATTTATTTGGAATTTTAATGAATCCTTTGTTAACTGAATAAGTTGAATAATTAGTATATGGTTTTACATTTATTAATATACGTAGTTTTGTCATTTTCGCCTCTATTATTTAAATCTTTTTTCTAAGAAATATTCTATGATACCCTACATTGGCAAACCCATCATTATCAACCCAACAAACTTTTGATCTCCCTGGGGTACCACCTGTTCTAACTTTTCCTTTATTTACCAATTCCATGAATGAAGCAGAAGGCATAGAACCTTTAATTCCTGCAATCATCCATGAAGAAGAACAACCAATGATATCAAATTGTTTTGGGTTTAATTTGTCAATTATGGTTATTGGCACACCCATAATTCCATTACAATACCTTTTGGATATGTATTCTAAAATATTTGTGTTTTCCATTGACGTTTGTTCCGTATGTTCCAATTTTGTTTGTTGAATCATTTTCAATACATGCGTATCTACCGATTCCGTTGATGATACGGAATTGTTTTGGGTTTTGTTTATCAAGGAACGTAATTGGCACTCCGACGATTCCGTTACAATACCTTGCGGACCAGAATTCTGAAGTACGGTGTAATCTGCTTGTTGCTTGTTGCTTGTTGCTTGTTGCTTGTTGCTCAAGTGTGTCACACCTGTTGTGTATGTCAAGTCTTTTTCATCATTACCTTTGCGGAATTTCACAATTTCCAATTGTTCTGGATTGTACTTATCCAACACAGTAATTGGAACACCGATGCAACCACTACAATATCTTTTGGATAAGGATTCGTGCGTATGTTTCTCTGTCGTTGATTCGGAAACGGTGGCCATATCTTGGATTATCATGGATGTATCTGTCGAGTCCTTTAATTCTAAACTGTTCTGGACTCCACTTATCGAGGAATGTGATTGGAGTTCCAATAACTCCGTTACAATATCTTTCTGATAAGGATACGACGGTAAATTGCTTTCCTTTGAATCGTGATATGATGTGCGACTCCAGCTGTTCTCCGTTCTCCGTTCTCCGTTCTCCGTTCTCCGTTCTCCGTTCTCCGTTCTCCACAGGGTGGCATTCCTCTGGAATGCTGTCAAGTGTTTTTTTGCGATAATCGTCGCCTTCTAGAATTTCAAACTGTTTTGAATTTGCTTTGTCAACGTAAGTAATAGGGACTCCTAGCACCCCATTGCAATAAATCACATTTGCAAGTTCTGTCTCAATTTTTTCTTTATATCCTTCAGCATGTTCGTGCAAAGCTTGTCTAAGCTCTGTATTTTTTGCAGGGATAACATAAATAAGTTCTGTATTATTTTTAGGTTCTCTACGAACTTCTTCCCATTGAGTTTTATCCAATGTTTCATATTCTTCAGGATACAAGCCCCAGCTTTCGCAATAATCACAAGGAATTTCAGCAACCTTGTCTACATTAATAGCATCGTAGTTGTCATAATGAGGATATTCATCTGGAGAATACTTCTTCCATAAAATCAAATCATCGTGGCGTTTAGGAATGTCTAAGTTTGTAAATACACTAATAGCTGGTACTTTTCCATATTTAAACCCATCATTATATTTAACTGTTAATTTTTCATCCCACTTTTCATAAGAAGGTGGCATTTTAAATATACAAGTTTTATTAGCTGTGTATCCAAGCCACATCTTGTTTTCTTTGATTAAAGGGAAAACTTCTTTATATGTGATTGCGTTGTTATTTCCCCAAATAATAAAATCCTTATTATAATCTTGTAATAAGTTTAAAAATTCTCTGAACAATGAAAATGGTGGATTTGTTACAGTAATGTCTGCTTTTTCTAAAAGCTTTAAACATTCTGGTGAATTAAAACTTCCATTGCCTTTAAGGCGTTTTGCTTTTTTATGCTTCTTGATATAGCTCTTAATAGTTTCTTGAGAGAGTGTTCCGTCGTATTCGTCTAAAAGCTCGTCAATATCTTTTTGATAAAGTTCAATCTTATACGGAATCCCTTTGTATTCATCGTCTTCAAACAGTTGTAGTTGATGTTGTGACATTTGACTACCTTCATAACAAGATGCATACAAACCTTTTAATCCAAGAAGATTAAAACGAACTGCAAAGTATTTGAAGAATTCAGATTCATACGGATCATCACAATTGCAGTAAACAATTTTTCCTTTAAAATGGTCCCAATAGTGTCCCAATTCGGATTCCACGGTAATTTTGGTAGTGTAAAACTCATCTTTTCTATTATTTTTAGCTTCATGTAAGTTTGTGTTTTTTGACATATAGATTTCTCCTATAAAAGTACTTTTCCGTACAATTACAGTTAACCAATCTTCTATATGTCGCTTTATATATGTAAAACATTAACAAAAGCACACAAAAAACGACGTAAAAAACGTGGCATCATTAGAATTTATATGATATTATATGGGTGTAAAAAAGATACATATATTGTACAGACTATGTATAAGAAAGATTGATTTAAACCCCATAACATACAGTGGATAGGCTATCAACCTTTGTTATATATGACTTACACTATATATATCTTGCGCTTTTCTCAAAAAGATAGTATTATATTGCAGGAACAAAAAAAGTGGTTGAAAGGGACTTAGAAAGAAAGAAGAGGTATCCACAATACGAGGTTGAAAACTAGACAAAAGAGAGCTTCTGTTTTAAAACAGCCAAGTGGACACATCGAGCTTGTAAATGTAGATATGGCATAATATATATAAAAGTTTGACATAAAGACAGAAAGGAGGCTGACATTCATGGAATTCATTCGAGCATTGAAAATGAGAATCTATCCTAGCAACGAACAAAAGGCAAAGATTGACAAAACACTTGGGTCCTGCCGCTTTGTCTATAATCACATGCTTGCTCGTAATAAAAAGGTATACGAGCGTCGTAATGAACATCTTTCCTACAACGAGATGCAGAATCTTCTTCCTGTCATGAAGAACTATCTTCCGTGGATGAAGGAAGCAGACTCGCAGGCTTTGAATTATGCCTGCCGTCAGTTGAATACAGCCTACGACCGTTTCTTTAAGAAAAAGTCTGGCTTTCCTAAATTTCACAGCAAGAGAATGAATCGGCAGGCATATACGACAATAAATAAGCGTCAGATTGCCTATGATGCCGAGAATCGCAAAGTTAAACTTCCTTTTCTTGGCTGGATGCGATGTTCAGACAATCGAATTCTTTCAAATCCGGACTTCAAGTATGCAACCGTATCTAGGCAGAATGGAAAGTATTATGTATCTATCACATACAGTATTGAAAAGACGATACATCCTGTAACCGTGAGTGAAAACCAAGCTCTCGGTCTGGACTACAAGTCGGACGGACTGTATGTAGATAGCAACGGCAATATGGCTGGGACGCCAAAATGGTTTCGAAATAGTCAGGCTAAGCTGAAAAAAGAACAGCGAAAACTGAGAAACAAAGTTGGCTCTAAAAAAGGAGAAACAAAATCCCACAGCTATTTGAAACAGCTTCAGAAAGTTCGAAACCTTCATGAACATATTGCCAATCAGCGATTGGATTATCTTCATAAAGAAAGTACAAGGTTGGCAAATCAGTATGATGCCATTCTGATTGAAGATTTGAATATGAAGGCAATCGCTAACAAAGGTTTTGGAAATGGCAAAGCCACTTTTGATAACGGATGGGGCATGTTTACCACAATGCTGGATTATAAGATGGCAGAGCGTGGTAAGCATCTGCAAAAGATTGACAGATGGTTTCCATCTTCACAGACGTGCAACACCTGTGGCTGTGTAAACGAAAATCTAAAAGATTTGAGTATCCGCAAATGGACATGTTTAAGGTGTGGTACAGAACACGACAGAGATATCAATGCTGCCATCAATATCAAGCAGGAAGGCTTGCGATTACTAGAAGCAATATAGTAAAAAACTTTCAAAAAAAGCAATAAACTGTACGGTGAGGCACATCGAAACAGTTAAACAAACGCATGTGGAGATAGGAACTTCGGACATACAACTTGTATAATGTATGTAGATGTCTGTCATGGAAGCATGAACTGCAAGAATGGGTTGAAAATCAGTTTGGATCGGCGCTGGTGAAAGCAGTGTTTTCAACCACAGATCGCGGATAGCCGAGAGAGAACAGAGGTACATAATCATGGCACAACACGCAACAGAAACAGTAAAAGGATATAGAATCCATTATTTCGAAAGTGCAGAAGCAGCCCAAACGTGGCTTAAGAATACTTTTGGAGATGATGCAGATTTTGTTTCATACCTAAGTAAAAGCGACATCTTTGTGTGGGCTTCTCAAATTTGTGAACATTTCGATGGGCAGGAATATGCTCAGCAGGAAATCGTTCAAATCATTAAAGACAGAAACAAGAAAACACTTTCAAAAATCAATCCTCAATATTTCCAGTATGTAAAGACAGACCTGACAAAAGAAGATACGCAGTTCTTAGCAGAAAACTTGTCAATTCTCCAAATGGAAAGATTCCCGAATAGAAGCTTCAGCCTGTTTGACGGCAATAATATTGAAACGATGCTTTATAGAGTATCTAAAGAAAAACGTCCAACATACTTCTATAAGCTGTATACGATGAAAAGACAATATGCCGAATCAGATAAAACTGAATTCGTTCAGGTCAAAGCCTTTACATTGACAGACGCTCTCGAAAGAAAATTCAAATATATCAGCCGATACAAAGACCGTGTAAACCGTCTAGGTGGAGCTAATAAAGCGGTTGATAGAAATCATGAATATGTTTCGATTAATGAAGTGTCAAAATACCTTTCGTTAAATATTCAATACATAACCCAGTTAGAAACCTTACATACAGATAGTCTTATGTATAAACATTTAGGAGCTCCTGAATACGAAAGAAATAGAAAATACTTCCGTACAGAAAACCTAATCAAATACGTATCAGCTACATATAGACCGATGAATGATGAAATTGGAAGTATAGAAGAAAGAAGATTTCCAAAAGAAGGCTTATTTAAACTGGAAGAACTATTCAAAATGTATGATTGCCATGAAACAATTACGGCAAGAAGTGTACTTTTTGCAAGACGGCAAAAAACGATTTCATACTTTCAAATCACAGACAAGGCAATTCGATATTCCAGAAAAGACTTTGAAGATTTCATGGAATTTAGAGCACAGAGAGATATTGGCTTTATCAAAAATGTAGTAAACCGTGACCTGATTCAGTTTCCAAAAGACGCAACAGATTCACAAAAAGATCTAATCATGAAACAATATATCTCTGAAGAGGAATGGACTGAAATGATGAACTTGGCGGCATCCAATAATATTCAAAACATCTACGAGTCATCAGCCAGAAAACTTCTTGTGCAATATGCTAAAAAATACCGTAACCGTGAAGATGGTAAATTATATTTCTTAAAGAGCGACATTTCAAAAATGTTTAAGGAACATTATGGATATTTAGGCGAAGATGGAAAAATGAAATATCCTGTTCCATTCAATATTGACACTATGCAAAGTGCTCATGAACAAAATGATGATTATAGAGGACGTATCTACACCGCTTCAGAATTGGCAGACTACTGGATGAAACAGAATCCAGCACTGACCAAAACATATATTATGATGACATTGAATCGTCTGACAAAAACAGGAAAAATTCCAGTTATCAAAATTACGAAGGTATTCAAATATTACTATCTTCCACATATCGAAGATAATGAAACAATTATACACATGTTAAATAAATAAGAATAATTATAGCAAACGAGGGTAGTTAATGTGCTCTCGTTTTTTGTATAGCAAGCATGAAAAAAGAAAAGGTCAAGTCTGTTAATTTGGAAAATATTTGGTATATTAAGAGTCCAGCCAATGTTTTGCAACTGATTTGTAAAAATCCAAGAGATATGACGTAACATATGATGAGAACATTTTCTCGAAATGACGAGGCTCGAACTTGCAATTATTACGCATATAGTGTACCATATAAGAGTACAGACAATACATGCTGCTACTTGGACCAAATTTGACGAATTGGCCTGATTTTGATGAATGGAAGGAGCGATTTGATGCAAGATAATTTATTCTGTAAGACTTTTCTTGAAAAGCTTTATGAGGCTGTTGACGACTACGAATCCTGTCAATATGAAGCCCCATTCGATATTCTGCGTATTTGTGCTGAGGACGCGCTGAAACAATTTGGATTGACGGATGATACCGACTGGACCAATTGCAAAGCAGTTCATGCGTTTCTGCTTAGAAATATTCCAGATGGTGTGCTGGTTGATCAAATCTACGAGACTTGCTCAAAATACTATCGCTTCCATTTTACTAAGAGTTTGATTTAAAAAAGTATTGCCGAATCAAATCTGATTACTTTTTAACCCACAATTTGCACGGACCTGATTCCGTGCTCTTTTTTTGCTTAGAAAAGGAAGCCCAAACAAAAAGAAAAGTCATCCAACATGGGATGACTAATGGCCATAGCCTTTCTGATTCTTGAAGTCCTGTTCAAATAGTTCTTCCATCGGCTTGTGAAGCATTCTCGCAATTGTTCTTGCATCACTGTAAGTCAATGGATGAAGCCCTCTTTCCATTTCTGAATAATACTGGGTCGTAATACCTAATACGTCAGCAACATCTTTCTGTGAGATATGAGCCTGTTTGCGAAGCTTTCTTACCTTGTACAGAACAGGGTGCTTGCCAACAACAGTGGCTTTACGCCCGTTATCCAGTTTAAGCTGACGCTTTTCTTTGCAGCCAGTCATGGCTTTGACTACATTTCAAAGTTAGGCTGGAAAGGTGCTTCTGGTTCTAATGGATCTGTTAAGATTTCCAACAATGCATCCATGTAACCAATACGTGAAGCAATGTCACGGTGTAAGTTCTGGTATCCATGACTGTTCAATTCGTCAACAAAGCTACGGTCAGCTGCAGTACCTTTTTTATCTGTTTTTGCTACAGACTGAATCATTTCATCGTTTTTAGCAAGCAATGCGTTCAAATCTGCGAACTCTTTTGTGAATCTTGAAATTGTCTTCTGATTTGCATTGAAGTCAATTAAGCTGTCGCTTACCTGATGTGATTCGTTCAAGATTTCAAGCAATCCTTTGATATATCCGATGTGAGAAAGAATGTTTTGATTGATTCCCTGATATGCCACGATATTCGCTTTTGCAGGATCATCCATCAACTGTTCACTTTGATAAGATAATTCTTTTAATTCACCGAATGTGCTATGAATCTTGATAATAATACTGTCTGAAATAGATGGCTTCTGTGGTTCTACCGGCTCTGTATGAATAGGTGCTACAGGTTCTGCTGGAGCCTCTGGAGTTTCGTTTACTTCATCAACATAATCGTTGTAATAATCATTTTGATTGTCATCGTACTTTTGCTTTTTGCCAAACATATAATAGTCTCCTTTCACGATTAAATCGTTTCAACAATGACATTGTACCATATAAAGCTTCAAAAACAACCTTCCATATCCGTCGCTTTCTTTTTTGGTTCACTATATTCGTAAGGAGATGAAAATCATGTCAATAAGCAAAACAATTATCACAGCGTCTCTGGCTGTTCTTCCAGTCATCTCCCTGACAACACCTGTACATGCTCAGTCTATGCAGGATTACAGTGATGGAACAGAACAGGTAGCAGAGATTAACAAAATCATGAATCAAATCAAGGAATCTGGGAATGAAATCAAATCCGATATGACAGATATTTCGAGTCAGTTTTCACAACTATCCGATAAGTATTCCCAGCTGTCATCTAAATACGGAACTATAGACACAGAGAGCATTACAGAGTCATGCTACATGGATTATTTATCGAATCTTCAGGATGCAAATGAACAGACTCAGTATGACAAGAAATTAAAGGCAATTCAGAAATCAGATATTTCAATCAGTGATGCAACTTTATCTGCAACATACAGTAAACTTCGTAAAAATATCAAATCAACTCTGAACAAGGCAGGAATCAATGCGAGTGATTCAAAATCCGCAACAACTTCCAAGAAAGCCAAAACAAACAAGGCAAATCGAGACACACTCCTGTCAATTTCAAAAGCCTCTAAAAAATACAGCTCACTTGTATCTGATTATAAGGATATGGTTTCCAATGGTGAAACGATTTCAAGTTCATACGCTTCAGATGCAACGGCGTCAAAGGCTGTGCGACAGGCAGGAAAGGCTGTATCTGCATCAAATTATGATACATCGCAGAGTGGATTTGTACCTACATCCGACCTGTTTAATAAAATCAATCAAAAAATGAGTACGGGTTCATCTGAATCTGAGAATACGTCGAATAACTCTGGTTCCTATTCAAGCATTTCAGCAGGGATCAAAGGAAATAAATAAAGGAGAAAGTATATGGAATACATTTGGAATGATACAAAACGAATTTTAGGACAGCCAATCAGCTTTACTCATTATTCATTGACAGAGGACAGACTTTTTGTTCGGTCTGGATTACTAAAAACGGAAGAAAGCCAAAACGAACTTTTTCACGTGAATGATATTCAGGTATCGCAGGGGATTTGGCAGAAAATCTTTGGCGTAGGTGACGTGAAAGTGTTTGGATACGATTCAACAGATAGATGCCTGATTTTAAGAAACAGAGCCTTGAAGGTGGTGCGATAAGTGGTAAATAATTCAAACAATTACAAATGGATATCAGCAGGGCTTGTTATGATTCTTGTTCTGACTGCAACAACAGGGTGCTCAAAAATGACACCAAACAGTGTGAGTATGGGTGAAACCAAAACAGAATCTGCATACACATACAATGCAGATGAAGATGATGATATGAAAGATTTAGAAACAATCAATGTTTATAATGATCTTGATGCGTTTATCAATGAAAACAACCAGCAGGCAATGCAGCTTGCTGAATTAGACAAAGATACTGAAACATCTTCTGAAGAGCTTACACAAAAGAAGAATGCCGTGATTACAAACTATGTAGTTAATCTATATAACCTTGCAAAAGCAAGATTACAGGCAGATGTTGATTCAGCCTACACACATACAGATAAATACTTGTCATATCTAGCCTTGATGCAGACATTCGTAGACGCTATGACGAGTGAATCGGAAGAATTTGACAAGAAAATGGCAGCAGGAGACAGTTCCATTCAGGAAATGGATTCATTTAAAGCTATGACAAACGTAGAAAACTTCTATATGGAAACATACGACTATGTTAAGAATGGTAAGCTGACTTCATCTGATTCGAAAAAATCCGAAACATCCAAGCTTTCAACTCAGTTTGCAAAGGATATTCGAGGTGAAAAATCAAAATCGAATGTAACGGTTGAGGATAACGGTGATAAGAAATCTTCTAAGAAATCTGACAAGAAATCATCTAATTCAGGATATGGAAACGATTCTGAAGATGAAGATGATTCGGGATTTGGAGAAGACTAGAACTTTCTAGCAATATTAAAAAAATATTAGGGTGAAGAGCCCGTATATTGAGAGCAGGCCTGTACGTCTGCTCATTTTTTTTGTTTGTTAGACTGTTTTGGTCCAGAAAATGGTCCAGTAATTTAGCTAAACAGCTTAATTAAACAACAATTAAGCTAAATAACTTAATTAAAACTAAACTACTTCACTAAAACTTCACTAAAATTTCACTTATTTCTTAACAAGTTAACAAAAACAGCCAAGGCTAAAAAACGACGTGAACATCAATTGAATTAAACGTGTAATATGTGATATAGTATACACAGAAACGAAACGGAGCGTGTCTGGATGTTGAAAAGAAGTGTTTTGAAAAAATTGATGATTATCGGACTTGCAGGGATTACTGTTATGAATATGACAGGATGTTCTCGTGAAAATACTTCGAAAGATGTCCAGATATGTTCCAAAGATTGTGATTAAACACAGAAAGGAAAGGTAACGTTATGCAACCAATGATTTCCGTATACCAGCTAAAGAATATTCCGGCAACCAGATATCTTCATGACAAGTCTTTTGATGAACTTGAAGCATTTGGACAAAGAATAGATTTTAACAATTATGAAAAAGTAGGAGAGAAACCAGCCGATGTGCCAGATGATGTTGAAGCATTGAAGTACAATAAGCGATTTGAAGTCCTTGAATTCTACTACAGTGAGCTTGATAAAGAACAGCTTCCAGAATGGTTCAACGGACACCCAATCAATGTTGGGGATATTATCAGTATCTATTTTGATGGAGAAGATAGAGCTTATTATGTAGACGACAGAGGCTTTAAAGAAGTTCCAGACTTTTTCCCAGAAGGCGAAGGATTTGCTGCTATGGCTCAAAATGAACCACCAGAAGTAAATGATTTTGACAACCTTCCAGGATTTGAACATTATCCTAGACATGCTGCTAAAGAAGCAAATTATCAGCCTCAGCAGACAGAATTTAGAGATGAAATGCATTTCTATACATCTTTATATATTGAACTAGGTCAAATGGTCCAGTCTAAAGAAGAAGCTCAACAAAGAATGGAATCATATTTACAAGAGATTGCTGAAAAACATCCAGAATTTTCTTACACGATTCATGATGCTGAATTTCAATCAACCAAGTATTAATCTGAAAGGAGAACGAGCCTATGAGTAATGAAGTTGATGTGGTGACTAATCGAAAAAGTACGACCATTGTATTAACCGAGAATCGTTTTGAAGCTGTACGGTTTTTGAACAATTTTTTTGAAGAAGATACATGGTTTGGTGTTCGCAATTTTGTGGACACAGGGAGTGGGGCTGGGGCTTTAAAAGAAATGAATCCGTTTTTTGGACAGGCGGTAATCGACGATTCTATTTCAACAAGACATAAACACATGGATACAAAATCGAATCCTTCTAAGAAAATGACAGATGCTTTGTTTTATATTCGACCGTCAATGGAATTTGCAAGCTACCCTGTATGGGCTCCGTTTCAAATCCAGTATGATATGAAACGAGATGCTATGTATGTTTTAACGAAGCTGAATGAAGTGTCGACTATCTACGTTTTTGCTCATGGTGCTATTAGCTTAATTTCAAAACGTCGTTGTTGTTCTAAACAATTGTGATTTTTAGCATGATTCGAACACAAATGTGCGGCGATAAAGCTTTAATATGTTCTAAACCATTGCAAATTTTAGTATGATTCGTACTTGACACTGCGATCCAAGATAGATTAGCAGTTCTAAACCCTTGTAAAAGTTAGTACGATTCGAACACGTGTCATTGCTTGGCTTACGCGTACAACGTTCTAAACCCTTGTAAAAGTTAGTACGATTCGAACCTTTGCAATGGAATAGAAAAAGGCAGTATGCAGGTGGCAAGACTGCATCCGACCGTAAACAAAAGACATCAGTTGCCCCTCTGCTTTGGTGCTGAGACCTCTTTTGCTGGAAAAGAGGGAGAAAACAAGTTCCAGCCTAGAGAAGATGCAGGAGTCTTGCACCTGCTTAAGTCTTTTCTGGCATCTGTTTCCAGTTTCAGACCAAAAAGCTGGTTTTATGTTTCTGTACAAGGTAAGACTATTCAAAATCAAATCAATAACAGATATAGTCCGTACCTGTAAGAAACACTTGTTTTTTTAAATGCAAAACGTGGTACGTGACATAATATCTGCCAAACACATGGAGGGATGATATGCCAAATGCTAAAAAAAGAAAGGTCCTGCTTCCAACCTTTGAAAACGAAAAAGAAGCAAAGCAATACTTAATCTCCCAAAATAACGCAAATCAACCTGTATCTCAAAACTTAATCTGTTCAATTGTTGAATCGTTGGGATTAAGCGAAGAAGAATCTGTTGATTTTTACGGGTGGTGCGAATCACAGGAATTTGTTATGGAGGATAAGAAAGAAGCACTTAAACGATCTCCTGCTTCAAAACCAATCCAGCACAAAAAAAGAGCTCATGTTGATAAATACATTAAGAAGAATACTTTAGACCCGCTTCAGCTGTATTTTAACGATATTGGGCAATACCGTCTGTTAACTGCTAAAGAGGAAGTGGAACTTGCTAATCGAATTCAAGGAGCACAGGCTCGCAATGAGGAAGATAAAGAGGCTATGGAAACTCTTGTATGTGCCAATTTAAGATTGGTTATTAATATTGCTGCCGATTATAAGATTATGGGCAAAAAATATGGGGTTTCATATATGGATATGATTCAGGATGGAAATCTTGGCTTATGGCGAGCCGCTACAAAGTACAAGCCAGATTATCGGTTTTCAACCTATGCAACATACTGGATTCGTCAGACGATTCTTCGTGGCATTTCTACACATAGAACTGCTCTGAGAGTTCCTATTCACATTTTTGAAGATATTCAGGCAATGAAGAAAATCGAGACAACATACGTCGAAAAAAACGACAAAGAAATCCCGATTGAAAAACTCGTAGCTAAAATGAATGAACGAGAAGAAAGGAAAAGTAAGAAAAGTAAAACTGTTTATAATGTCGATAAGATTCGATATTTAAAGGATTTAGATTCCAAAGTTATTTCAATGGAAAAACCGGTGAAAGGGAACGATGGAAATGATGAATCCGTATTTCAGGACTTCTTAAGTACGCCTAAATCAAATGAAGCTGAAGAAAAAGTAAGCAAGATGGTCCTGCATGATGAAATTAATAAGGCTTTGAACCGAATTCCAAAGATTGAACGTGAAATCATCATTCTTAGATTTGGAATTGGTCAGCCAGAAGCGTTGAAAGTAAGCGATGTAGCGAAAAAGCTTGGTCTTACTGTAAATAAAGTCAAGAGTCTTCAGGAAGACGCAATCATGCATCTTGGAATGTCTTTTCAGGATAATGCTTTGATGGTACAGCTTTTTGAAGAAGTTCAGAATAGGTTCTAAACCATTGTTAAATCTAGTATGATTCGTACCTTTGCAATGGAATAGAAAAAGGCAGTATGCAGGCAACAAGACTGCATCCGACCGTAAACAAAAGACATCAGTTGCCCCTCTGCTTTGGTGCTGAGACCTCTTTTGCTGGAAAAGAGGGAGAAAACAAGTTCCAGCCTAGAGAAGATGCAGGAGTCTTGCACCTGCTTAAGTCTTTTCTAGTTCCAATAACAAATCAAACATATAAGGTTTCAAATATATAATGATATGATACTTTTGAAGGGAGAAAACTATGGAGAACATTAAAAAATATGCCAAATACGACCCACGAGGTGTCTGTTTGGAAATTGCCAAGGTCAAATGGCCTTCGTTAAAACTATTATCTAAAAACAGTATGATTGTAGTCGGTTTTACAATCATGTTTGGATTGCTTTTTGTTGGATACGAAAGTTTGATTGGATTTGCTTTTAAGAATCTGCTTTGATTGTTGATTTGAACTGTTGTGATTTTTAGTACGATTCATACCATTGTGCAAAAATATGCATTAAGTGTACGTTCTAAACCATTGTGATTTCTAGTACGATTCATACTTAACGCACTAGTAGAAAAAAGATATGGAGTTCTAAACCGCTGTGATTTCTAGTACGATTTATACCTTTGCAATGGAATAGAAAAAGGCAGTATGCAGGCAGCAAGACTACATCCGACCGTAAACAAAAGACATCAGTTGCCCCTCTGCTTTGGTGCTGAGACCTCTTCTGCTGGATAAGAGGGAGAAAAACAATTCCGGCCTAGAGAAGATGCAGGAATCTTGCACCTGCTTAAGTCTTCTTTAGATATGCCATCCGTTCGGGTGGCTTTTTTCGTGACGGAATCAAAAGGTGAAATAAATACGATATATGGTATAATATATACACGAATACATAGTGCTGCTTTTTTAATGCATTAGTAGAAAAAGATATGGAGGAAATATGCCATTGAATTTAATCTTAAGCGAAAACAAACGAGACGTAGCCATACTTTCAAAAGAAGCAAATAAAGTCTTGGCATTAACGTCACAAATGAAACAGCTAACTGACGAGGAATTATACGCAAAAACAGACGAATTCCGAAACAGATATAAGGAAGGGGAATCTTTAGATAAAATGCTTCCCGAAGCTTTTGCGGTATGCCGTGAAGCTGTGTATAGAACACTTGGCTTATCTTTGTTCAAAACACAGATTATGGCTGGAATTGCATTATATCGAGGAAATGTAGCTGAACAGAAAACAGGTGAAGGGAAAACACTAACTGTAACTATGCCAACTTATCTGGAATCTATTGCAGGAAAAGGCGTCCATGTTGTAACTGTCAACGAATACTTGGCTATGCGAGATTCTGGACAAACACGAGAAATCTTCTCGAAAATCAATACAACAGTCGGAACAAACTACCGCTCATTATCAGCAGATGAAAAGCGAGAGGTTTACGCCTGTGATGTCACTTATACTACAAACGCCGAACTAGGCTTTGACTATTTAAGAGATAACATGGTCATGGATGTAAAAGACAGGGTGCTGAGAGGACTTCACGTAGCATTTGTGGATGAAGCTGACTCTATTCTGATTGATGAAAGCCGTACACCTTTGATTATCTCTGGTGGAAAAAAAGAGACTGCAAATTTATATGTTCTGGCTGATAAATTCGTAAAAACACTTGTCAAACCGGAATATAAAGTTGATAAATCTACAGGAGAAAAGGAAATTGTTTCAGGTGACTACGATATTGATGATTCGACTCGTCAGATTACCTTGACAGCTTCTGGAATTAAAAAGGCTGAACATGATTTTAAACTGCCAAACCTATATGCGACAGAGCATTCGCAACTTGTACATCACATTAATCAGGCTCTGAAAGCCAACTACGTAATGACAAAAGGTGTTGAATATATCGTAAGCGGAGAAGAAGTAATCCTTGTTGACCAGTTTACTGGACGTACAATGCCAGGACGATCTTATTCAGACGGCTTGCAGCAGGCTTTGCAGGCTAAAGAAGATGTTCCTATTGAAGAAGAAACATCAACACTGGCAACGATTACTTACCAGAACTTTTTTAGATTGTATGACAAACTGGCAGGTATGACTGGTACTGCAAAAACTGAAGAAGAAGAATTCTTGTCAACCTACAACATGAAAGTTATCTGCATTCCTACAAATAAACCAATCGCTCGTAAAGATCTTCCAGATAGAATTTATATTCATAAGGCAAGTAAATATAAAGCTTTGATTCAGGAAGTAAAACGACTTCATGTCAAAGGCCAGCCAGTTCTGATTGGTACGATTTCCGTTGATACTTCAGAACTGTTGCATGAAATGCTTGTAGCAGAGGGAATCCCTCATGAAGTATTAAATGCTAAAAATCACGCTAAAGAAGCCGATATCATCGCAAAAGCAGGAAGACCGTTTGCTGTAACGATTGCTACAAACATGGCTGGACGTGGTACAGACATCAAATTAACTCCAGAATCTCGTAATTTGGGCGGTCTTGTTGTATTAGGCTCAGAACGTCATGAATCACGCCGTATCGACAACCAGCTTCGTGGCCGTTCTGGTCGTCAGGGAGACCCTGGAAGAAGTGAATTTTTTGTTTCTTTGGAAGATGATCTTGTTACGAGATACGGTGGAGAAAAAATGATGAAGCTTTTGACGAAATATGCGGAAGATGATGAAGCTCCGATGACTTCAAAGACTTTTTCAAGAAGCATGACATCTGTTCAGAAACGTGCTGAAGGCATGAACTTTGATTCACGTAAGAACTTACTGGATTATGACGATGTGCTTAGAAGACAGCGAGAAATTATCTATAAACGCCGTAATGAATTGCTTGAAAAAGACGACGTACATGAAGATGTATACATCTGCTTTAGAGATACTGCCAAGACAGTTTTAGAGAATGCTCCTCAAGATGGGAAATTAGAGGACAAGTTACGAGCTGTGTGCCGAAAATTGAACGATTTAGGCATGAAAGAAGATAATTTGCTTACTGTTGAAGAATTGAAAAAAGTACGTATCAAAGATCTTCCAGAATATATTACAGCTAAGATGTGGCATGCATACGAAAAGGAAATTGAACCAGTAAGAGCTGCTTTTGCGGGATTTGAAAAAACGGTTGTGCTACGAAATCTTGACAGAAGATGGATTACACATATTGACATGATGAGCAAACTTCGTAATGGAATTCATTTGCGTTCATATGCTCAGAATAATCCTTTACAACAATATATCGAAGAAGGATTTGATATGTTTAATGAAATGAATAAGAACATTGACTGCGATATTACGAATTATTTGTTAAGAATTCGTATTACTCGTTCTAACCAAGCGTAAGTTACTCTAAATTATTGCGATTCTTAGTACGATTCGTACTTAAACGTGAGACAAACAATGTGTATTAGGCTCTAAACCATTGTAATTTCTAGTAAGGTTCGTACAGGGATGTCAGGACCTATGTAGTTCTAAACTATTGTAATTTTTGGTACAGTTCGAACCTTTGCAATGGAATAGAAAAAGGCAGTATGCAGACCGCAAGACTGCATCCGACCGTAAACAAAAGACATCGGCTACCCCTCTGCTTTGGTACCGAGACCTCTTATGCTGGATGAGAGGGAGAAAACAAGTTCCAGCCTAGAGAAGATGCAGGAGTCTTGCATCTGCTTAAGTCTTCTCTGGTTTATTTAATTAAGGAGATAAGTAATGTTTAAAAATCATAGCAAACCTCTAATCAAAACCAAAACAAATCGTCTTTCGCCACACTCGTGGTTGCTGCTGGTGAAAGATAAAGAACTTCGTAACAGAATTCTATTCACACTTCTGGTTTTGTTTGTATATAAACTGGGATTGTTCATTACAGTTCCAAATGTAAAAGTAACAGACTTGGTAGGAAGCTTAAGTGATTCCTCTTGGTTGAATTTAATCAGTCTTGTAGGAGGTGGAGGTCTTGAAACTTTCTCGATTTTATCCTTGGGAGTAACTCCATATATCACAGCTTCAATCATTATTCAGCTGTTAAGTATGGATGTCATTCCTCATTTAACACAGCTTGCAAAAGAAGGAGCTAAGGGGCGTAAGAAATTAGACCAATACACAAGATATATGTCTGTTTTGTTTGCGTTTATTCAAGCTTTCTCTATTGTATATATGATTAATAAAAATTATGCAGGCGTTCTTCAAAATGCCAATAGCTTTGCTCAAATGGCATATATCGCTTTAGTATTTACAGCAGGAAGTATGGCTCTTGTATGGCTTGGTGATCAGATCTCGGCACATGGTGTTGGGAACGGAATGTCATTGATTATCGCTGCGGGAATTGTCGGAAGACTGCCTCAGTCAATGATTAGCTCATTCAACACTCTTATCACATCTAAATCAGCTCCAGAAAACGGAGTATGGATTTTTACAGGATATATTGCCGCTTATTTGCTGATTATTGTTCTGGTTACTCTTTTGAACACTGCTGAAAGACGACTTCCAGTACAATACACAACAAGTTCTTTACAGCTTGCCAAACAGAAAATGAATAATTATATTCCATTGAAAGTCAATTCAGCAAGTGTTATTCCAGTTATTTTTGCATCAAGTATTATGATGGCTCCATTGCAGATTGCAGGATTTTTTGCGAAATCTGACACGCTGTCAAAAATGAAAGACTGGTTAGGAATGGGTACATGGTATTCTTTGATTATTTATGCTGTATTGATTGTTCTGTTTACATTCTTCTATGTCCAGATGCAAATCAATCCTGAAAAACTTGCAGAAAATCTTGGAAAAGCTGGTGCGTATATTCCGAGTATACGACCAGGAAAAGAGACTGAAAAGTATGTTGATACGGTGCTTTCAAGAATTACAGTTCTTGGCTCATTTGCGTTAATGTTAATTGCACTGCTTCCTCATGTTCTTCCTCTTGTATGGAAGGATATGCCATCAAGTATTTCACTTGGCGGAACAGGTATGATTATCGTAGTAGGTGTAGCTTTGGAAACTGCTAAGCAATTGACTGGAATGTTGATCCAGAAATCGTATAAAACTGATTCCGATTTTTAACTTAACGTGGTTAACTGTATAAGTGAGTTCTAAACCATTGTAAAACTTAGTATGATTTGTACACTTGCTAAAAACGATGGTTAACTTAAAAGTTCTAAACCATTGTAAAACCTAGTACGATTTGTACCTTTACAATGGAATAGAAAAAGGCAGTATGCAGGTGGCAAGACTGCATCCGACCGTAAACAAAAGACATCAGTTGCCCCTCTGCTTTGGTGCTGAGACCTCTTATGCTGGATAAGAGGGAGAAAACAATTTCCAGCCTAGAGAAGATACAGGAATCTTGCACCTGCGTGAGTCTTTTCTAGTAATATTTTGCCGCTTGCTCAGTCCTCTTAATGGATAAGCGGGGTATAAGTGAAGAGCAGGCAGATATCATGGTGTTGACTCCCACCGATAGGAGTCTTTTTTTTGTACGTACAAGGCGAAAGTTCTATCCTGTATTGGTGACGGGAAGCAAAGATGAAAATAAGTGATATAAGATGTATAATATGTATACAAAATATAGGAAGGAAATATGTTTATGATTAAAAATAACGAGAAAATCACAATAAATGTAATCAAAAAAAGAGAAAGTATGGAATTGCTAGGCTTCTGTAATATCGTCTTCGAAACAAAACAGGATACACAAGCGATTATGGATGAAATCGTATCAATAATCCCGACAGCACACCAGTCATTGAAGACAAGCAAAAAACAAGTCAATGTCGCAGATGTCTTGAATCTGACTTTAGAGAAAGTAATTGGAAAATATCCTGATTTTACCGTGTTAGATGTTAACGATGAAATAGGTTTAAAAGCCAACCGTCAAATCAACTGGTATTTAGGATAATTTGTCGGTGACGATATGTCTGATGTCATAATTTTAGTGCGTGTAGTATGCTTAGCCATTGCTTTATTTGGTGCCATGTTAGCGTTAGTGGCAGAAAAGAACGGTAACCCCGTTCCAATTATAATTGGAATTGTTATTTCTGTTGTTTCAATGATGGGCGTTTATGCTTTAGGAGAACCTTATACGGAAGCTCTGAAAAAAGAGGCTGAAAGTGGTACAAAATATAAAGCTGCCCATCAAAATGAAATTAAAAGCTTTGCTGACTGTTACAAAGAAAATGGATTCAACGTTTGTGAAACTAAAGATGGCAAAGAAATGGTAGTTGAACATTATTGGAAAAAAAGATGAATCCAAGAAGAAAAAAGGAAGTTCTAAACCGTTGTAATTTTTAGTACGATTCGTATTTTTGCAACAGAATAGAAAAAGGCAGTATGCAGGTAGCAAGACTGTATCCGACCGTAAACAAAAGACATCGGCTGTCCCTCTGCTTTGACACCGAGCCCTCTTTAGCTGGATAAGAGGGAGAAAACAAGTTCCAGCCTAGAAAAGATGCAGAAGTCTTGCACCTGCATAAGTCTTTTCTAGATTTATCGTTTATTCAAGTAGAAAGAGAAAAACATATGAAAAGGATTGAAATTGATGGAAAAGAATACAGAGTGTTAGAAAGAATGTCAGATACCAAATATCTGGTAATGAGTATGGATTTTATAGATGCAAGAATATTTCAGGAATATACTTCACCATTTTCGACTAGAGACGATGGGAAAATTATCAACGCATACAATGGAAGCAGTATTGACAATTTTTTAGAGGGTTTATATCAAAAGATGCCTCAAAGCATTAAAAACGCAATTATCCAAATCGAAATTCAACAAGATGTATATATTAAAAAAGGTACGATGGTAAAGAGAAATAGAGAAATTCCAGCATATAGAAAAGTCTCTTCGTCTGATAGCATTGTTAGACATATCTTTTTGCCAAGTATTGAAGAAGTTGGAAACGCTATTGATTTAGATGATGAAGATGCTGTTTTAGATTTTTTACATGAGGCTGGAGATAGTTTGCGACACAAAGATATTTGGACAAGAGATAGACTCTTATTTGGTGAAGAAGACTGGAATGCTAACACAGCAGTCATGACTATAATGCAACATTTTTGCTCAGTGTTCTTTGATGATGCTCAAATAACTCATGGCGTTAGACCAGCACTTGTCGTTGATATTTCAAAATTGAACAAAGATGTATTATAAAAGAAAATAATGGAGGTAAAAAAATGATTAAAGTAGAAGCAGAAAATGTACAAGATCTAGTATCAAAATTAGGAGTAATCTTCCAAACAGTTCTGGATAAATTTCCAGACAAATACCAAGATTTTCCTGATTTCTTAAAAGATGTAGAAGTAGTTGGTATGAGTGCTATTGATGTACATTCGGCAATTTCGATGCTTGTTGAATTTGATTGGAAGAAATTCAATACAGATTTACAGAACAAAGTATCAGAAGATAAGATTTGGGAACTTGTTCGAGCTGTAGATGTCTGGGCCGGCTCTAAAGGGCTTTCGTTTATTAAAATTAAATCACCATATGATGTGATGCGTGATTACGAAGGTGACGACAAAGAATCGTCAGAATGGTATCCTCACTTGTCAGAACAAGATACAATCTTCTTGTCAAATATTTTCGCATCAGTTATTAATTGGGGTGCGGTCGAAGATGAAGAATTTGAATGGTACACACGAGAAAATGGATTTGAACGTGATATTGATGATTACGACGATCTGGATGACTGGTGGGACGAAGACGAAGAAGCTGCAGAAACTGCAGAATCAAAAGAGAACGAGGAATAACCCCGTTCTTTTTTTGTGCAAAGAAAAAAAAGGAAACATCTAAACATCTCCTTCTAACTTCCCTTCTTTAAGTTCTTTTTTATATTTATAATATGTATTCTTATCAATTCCAAGCATTTGAATCAAATCTTTATCCGAAACACTTCCCCCAAATGCTTTGCAATGCTCTAGAATTTTCTTTTTGCATGTATCTGATTTTTTCGTCTGGATTTTTGCTCCGACTGCCCTTCCTATTTGCTTTCCGTTGTTTCGAGCTGTTATAAGCCCCTGCTTCGTACGAATCGAAAGATCATCTCTTTCCTTCTGAGCCTGCTCAAAAGCTAGTTTTATCTGCTTTTCAGCAAGACACATCAGATACTGGTTAACTCCTTTTAAAATCAAATCAACATCCGTTCCAGTCATAGGGATCATTGTTCTACGAGCATCTTTGTATACTTCCGTATCAATCAACGGCTCATTGATGAATTTCAAATTTATATCCTTGTCAAAAAGTTCTTTATAAAGCTGATAACCTTCTTCTGCATTACGGCTCATACGAGAAACTGAATCGAATATGATTGTATCTCCTGTCTGGACTTTGTTCAGAAGCTTCTGAAGTTCATGACGACCTGTTGTTTTCGTTCCTGTAAAGACTTCTTTATAAATCCTGACATCAGGAGCAATTGCGGTGATGTTTCGAATCTGTCTTGTAATATCCTGTCTGGCTGTCGATACACGAGCATATCCATATATCATATATTTTTCCTCTTTTCTATCCTATTTTAAACGACCGTTTAAACTTATAGTTTAATTGTAATCAATATCAAGGCAAAAAACAAGGAAATATTCTAGAAATTAAACGTATGGTTTAATTACATATATTTCAACTTAAAATTCGTAGCTAAGATTTCCATAAATAATTCTATACATATTCTTCTTAGCATGAAGACGATTCATTTTCATTTGAGATGTCATGCGAAAAAGTCTGCTTTGAATGTTATGAGAAATTCTTGGAAGATGCCTCCAGTTTCTTTCTTCTATATAATATAAGGAAGAGTTAGAATCAACTGGAGTATCTAGAAGAATATCAAAGACATATCCATAGGAATATGTTTTGAATCGTTTTAGGAAAGTATTTCCAATGTTCTTATTCACATGGATTACATCCAGATGAGAATACGAACTTAAAACTTTGAATAATTTTGAGCTTGTACGTTCCCATTCTGCAAGAGAAACAGTTTTATTTACTTCATCAATAACGAAAAACATATAAAAGCGGGTATCTCCAAGCTTTTCTTTCGAAATGTATCCAGATTTAACAAATTCTGGATGTTTTAAATAGGAAAGTGTTTTAATTTCGTTTTTAACAACCTCTTTAGATATTAAAGATACAAAACTTTCAGTTACACCGTATTTTGTCTGGATTTCAGCACAGGGAAGTTTTTTAACGTCCTCTGACAAGCTTTGAATCATACGAGTTGTAGTATTATGCGTTAAATCAGCAAATGAGAGAGGGGAATTGATACGCTTTTTTACAGTTCTGTCTTTTCTGATCCATTTTTGGACCTTAATAATCAATGTAACACATTTATGCTCAGACTCTGTTTCAAATGGAATATCTAAGAGATGAACTGTATAAAAACCATTCTTAGACCAGTCAGATTCATTTATGATTTCATCAGGATATGCATCGGCTATAAAATGAAAGGTTACAGAATCATTTGATTCGGATATAAATTTGGGATAATACGAATCATAGCTCAATTCATGATTATAATACGATACATATTCCATATATTTCTGTTTAAGTTCTAGCATGTGCTCCGCCCTCTTTCTAAATAATCATCCCCGTAAAATACGAGGAAGTAAAAACAGTGTTATAGAAGATGGACTCTCTGTTAAGAGAATCCAAGCTATATGTTGCGAGGGTAAAGAAGGGTTTTTATGTTAAAACCTTATTTGCAAATGTAAGAAACTAAACTTTCCCTCGCCATATAATTATACAGGAAAATGGTATGAAATAAAAGACTCAGAACCTTTTCTTCCTGAGCTGCCCGTGAAACAAGATAATCCTCAACTTTGTCGAAAAGGTTTCTCAGAATGTTTGAAGAAGAAAAACCGACTTTTGTAGCCGGTTAATATTCTGATTCGTTATTTTTTGTAGCTTCTCTGACTCTTGAAACAAGAGTTCCAGCACGAAATGTAGAAGGATATACATGACCGTTTGTCATGATCACAATACTCTTGATACTTTCCTTGTTTGTGACAAGAGGATAATAAGAACCGTTTTGAATAGCATTCATAATTACGGTCTGGGCTTCATCCAATTTGATATTCAGGATACCTTCTACCTTTTCAGCAGAAACAAGCCCCATTTCTTTTCCTACAATTGTGATAATATCATTTCTCATACATTAGCTCCTTTCTGCATTGGAAGATATCCAGGCGACATATATTTGATTACGACAAATGATGCCAGAATAATAAAGATAAGGAGAAGGATGATATGTACAGGTTTAACAGGAGATTTTAAATAATCTCTGTTATATCCATAGATTCTAGGTTGAACTCCCTGCATCTTCTTTTCAGAATCTGATGTCGTGGATTTTTCTGTTTTTGATTTGAATAACATAGCACACCTCTTTCTTAACAATGTGAAATTCCGTTGTCGTCGATATAACATGAATTTCCTTTTCTGTCTCCATTCCAAGTTGTAGCAACATCTAAAAGCATTGGCTCCCTTTCTGCTGCTCCGCACGCATCCAAAACGATTGCAGGACCAAGACTCGTTTCAACAATGCTACCTCTAGGGTGTGTTTGTAAGTTTGCAGCTACAATAATATATTCCTTAGAACCGTCATAAACTACTTTTACACCATCATCTCTGACTCTGTATTTAAAATTCTTCAATTCAGGTAAATTAGCAAAGTTTCCTACAGTGTTCTGCATGTCATGAATAATTTTACTCATATCTAAATCGTACCATGTTTCTCTGCCCGAAGGTCCTTGAAACGTTCCACCCAATTGTGTTAAATGATTTCCATCATCGGCTTTTCCACTGGCAGTACATTTCGCAACAGAAGTCTTGTTAATTCGAATCTGTTTTCCAAACATAAAGAATGATGGCTCGTATTTGTAGTTCAATGTGATTTTTGAAATCCCTGATTCAGATAACTCTGTATTATCTGCTACAAGCCCGTCTATTTCTTCATCATCTAGCTTTTCCTGAATGGCATCACGAGCATTCGGAGGAAGATTCATAATATTTTCCTGTAAAAGAGCTTTCGCAACATGATATCCAGAATGTTCCTGATCTTCATCATCATACGGAATAATACAGACTACATTCCCTTCAATTCTCTGCCCCTGCCCTGTTAAAGCAGAACCACGAACAGCCGTATCTACAATTGCCTGACTTTCAACGGCTACATAATCAGCTTCCATAACATCTTTAAAATACATGACAGTAACCAGAATAACTGGAAACATAATAACAAACATAAGACTGATTGAAGCTCTATCCCCGTGTGTAAAATCTTTTAATGACAGAGCCTGTAAATGAATCTTATATTTCGGATAAGATTCCAGACATTTCTTTTTGCATGAAATCATGAACAATCCTCATTTGATTCCACACGGGCTGTAATTACATAGCTATGAACATGGAATATCGTTCCACGATTGAAAAGCTGTGAAAAGCTTTTAAAAGCTGGAAATAGACTTGATTTGTGGGCACGAACACCTAATGTTACATAACCACCATCACACCATCCAGTTTCTACTTTCCATAAAAGATTCGTGTTCTTATCCGTGTCAAATGTATCCGCATCTTCAGTCTGATTGATATGGTCCTTCCAACTTCCGCATCCTTCATTTGTAGTACCTGTACACCATCCAAGTTTAGATGCTTTCAAGGTTGCGTTTAGTCTTTCTTTTGCCTGCTCTAGACCGTCTTCTTCCGTATCTTCTACGACTGCGACACGAATTGCTTCGTTTGCTGCTACGGTGATACTCGTAACAGCTTCATATGTGATAAACTGGTCAATAATAAAACCAACCATAAGAAGAAGGATTGGAAACAGAACAGCCATCTCGATAGCTTCACTCGCTCGGTCTCCTTTGATAAATTTCTTGACACCTTTTTTGAATTTAACTAGTATTTTTTGCATCAAAATCCCACCACCTTCGAAACAAATACGGTTGATAGAAGTGCTAAGACCAAAATTACTGTAAACGGAATCGTATCCTTTATATCCATGCCTGTTACATCTACAGGGAAATAGATCTTAAACAAGAACATAGCTTTCAGCTTTGTGACACCTTTTCTATAATCTTCAATTACATTTCGGTTGTAACGAAGACCAATAGCGATGCTCCAGAAGAAAAGCATGGCTATAAGGAATATGACTTGTTTATAGTTTAGAAGATTGATATACAAAAACAGTGTAGACAAACACCATAAATCACCATTTGACATAATATGCTTGTCTGAAGCCCATATACCAAATATCGTGAAGAAGATAAAACCAAATAAAGCCTGAAAAAGGAAATCTGCACAGAATGCATACAGGAATCCGATTACGACACTTGAATAAAAGATTTTCTTTGGATATCGTCTTTCACGGATGTCAATGATACAGCCATACCCCATGATTCCAAGACCTACCATTTGAAGAATGGTTGTCAGATGTGTAAAGTTGATAATGTTATACATATGTACAGTTCCTTTCTAGACTAAATTATTCCACGCACCAAGGTGAATCTGATTCTGAACAGTCTGAGTTAGTTGTCTGGGCTTTTAATTTATTCCAAATGTAATAACCAACGCCCATTGCACCAGCCACAGATACCGCAATTAGAACGATTTTTTCGATTGAACCATCTACAGCCGAGTCGTCAGAAAGATAGTTCTTGCATTTTTCTTTAATACTCTGCATAGCCTAGTTTCCTCCGCCAAATGGGTTATCGCCGTCAAACTCATGCCCTTCTTCAGGACGACCTTGATTTGAAATATCTCTAATGTCGTCTGATTTACCTTTAATGAAGTTCCATGCAAAATATCCAAGAGCAAATGCAGCCGCAACAGCAATTGCAATACCAATAATCATACTGATTTCACGGTCAACAGCTGAATCATCAGATAAATAGTTTTTTACTTTGCCTTTAATCTTGTTCATAAAAAATACCTTCCTTTCTCGAACAATCTGTATAAAACGCAGTATTATCAGCCCTGCGCTGCGGCTTTATATATTGACGGTAGTTACATTGAAGTCATAATCAAGGGAGCAAGAAGAACAACAATCAACGGCATCAGGACGAAAGCTGTTGTATATACCGTAGCCGATGTTGAATTCTTCTCGTTTTTTTCCTTGATACGATTCTTCATATTTTCAAGCATGACTTTTGAGTTCTCTTCAAGAATCTGAGACATGCTGGTACCGTTCTTTAATCCATTGATAATCTGGTTTGTAAACTGGTCACAGTCTTTTGTCTTAATACGTTTTGCCAGTTCCAGATAAGGAAACGCCTGATCTGAAGTTGATGTTTTCGTCTGGGTCCAAAGAAGTTCGAACTCCTGCTTTGATGGACAATCCAGCATAGACGTAATAGCTAACTCCATAGCTTTTGACAAAGAAGCTCCAGCATTCAGTCCCATAAGAAGACTGTTCTGAAACTGTGGAAGACGAATATCAAAATCTGCTTCCTTCGCTTTTAATCGCTTGTTGATTTCCGACTCTTTCATGACGAGAGCGTAAATCACGAGTCCAAATCCTACTAAAGGAACTATAAAGATTCTGAACACAACATAGATTGCAATGGTTGCACCAAGAATCATAAATGTATTCTGAACCTGATTATTCAGGATATGTTCAGCTGTATATTCTTCAGGAACTCCTAAAGGATATAGACGCCATACCTTTTCTTCTAAATCTTTTACATGATTCTGATACCACTTATATTGAAGCAGATTCTCATGCAAAGAGGAGAACATCAACGAATGAGATGGAGACTTTTCTCTGCGAATCTGAAGCTGTTTTAAAATATTGTTTACAGCAAGAATCAGAAAGAAAAGTACAGCACAAATCAAGGCTATATGATACCCTGTTTCGTTCGAAATATTTAAACTTCCCATACCTATTCTCCTTTCGCAAGGTCTGTTGATTTCTTAAGACCTACAATCAATATTGTTACAGCTACGATAGCGATTGCCTGCCCTTCCAGAGTGGAATAGAATGTTCCAAAAAATGAAGGACTGATAATTGCGAGTCCGACAATCATTGCTAAAGGGATTCCTACTAGAATTTTTTGCGTATTTTTCTGCCCCGCTGCAACAACTTCCTGTTCATTACGAACTTCCAGACGCTTCTTGGCAAAACGGTCATTGATGGCCATGATACGAATCAGGTTTCCACCGACCTTTTCATATGTTCTTAGTGTCTGGGCATAGATTTGAATGTCTTCGATTTGAAGTCTGTCATACATGTTCATAAAGGCTTCTGATTGTTTCACACCAGAGAAGATATCATGACGTACTTTATTGATTTCACGTTTCATAACTTTAGAAATCGTTCCTTCACATACTTCAGATAAAGAATCGTTTAATGATTTTCCCGCAAAAAGAAATGTTGAAATATCATTCATTTTTTCCAGATATTCTACTGTAAGTTCACGTTTCTTTTTCAATATCCATCCATCAATCCAGTTGAACATGCACCATACAGAAACACCACTTAAATAGAACATTAATAAAGGTCCTGCATGAAATAAAATAACAGACAGAATAGCCACACCAATTGCAAGCACAATTGCGAATGTATAGACTTCATCTATTTTGTATGGAAATTCAAAAGTTTCCATAAGCTTTTTCTTTTCATTCAGATAGCTCTGTACAGAAAGCGGTTTTCCTTCTCCTGCTAAAGCACTTCTTTCACGAATTGAGACAGTTGAACTTTCAATGATAACAGACACGTCCTGCTCTTCTTCTTTTTGTCGTACGACATACCAGATAGATGTCAAAACACATACGATAAAAGGAAGGACTGCAATAAGTATAATTTCTGAACTTGTCACATTCACACCTCCTGAAGGATTCGTTTTTTGAAGAAATTATCGGGATATCCGATACCTTTTACACGAAGCTTGTCGTTGCAGTACGGAATATATCCTGTAGCTTCAAAATATCCATGTACTTTTCCGCTTTCATCAATGGAGGTTTGAATGAATCTAAATACATCCTGTAAATAAAGACGATTAGGGTCAGGGTCTCCGACAACTTTGATACCTTTTTTCTGAAGCTTTGCAACACCTACTGTACCGACTCCAACAACTTCAGCAATATTTACAATACGACGGCTTCCATCGTCAAGACGGGTTGTCTGGACAATTAAATCAAGAGCGGAATTCAGCATTTCATGAATCGTTCTTTCATCCAGAGTACTTGAAGCAGGATTTGAACGAACCATCGTTACACAACGCTGAATCATATCTTCTGGAGTATTAGCATGGACGGTCGACATAGAACCTTCATGACCTGTATTCATAGCATTAATCATTTCTACGATTTCACCGCCACGACACTCACCAACAATGATTCTGTCTGGTCTTTTACGAAGAGTGTCAACCATTACCTCCTGAATAGTGACACCACCTTTCCCTTCCTGATTGGCTTCCACAGTCTGATACCGCTCAAGGTTTGGCTGCTGAAGCTTAAGTTCTGGCGTATCTTCAATTGTCAGAATTCTTTCGTCATCTGGGATTGCAAAGGATACTGAGTTTAAAAGAGTTGTTTTACCTGAACCAGTACCGCCTGATACAATAATAGACTGTTTTGCTTTAACACAGCTTTCTAGAAAATTTGCCATTTCAAATGTTTCTGATGCATATTTTTCAACGTAGTGTTCCAGAGGATATACCTTGTCTGAGAATTTACGAATGGTAATACTGATTTCATCATCTAATCGTAAAGGTGCGATAGATGCTGAAAGACGAGAGCCGTCTTTCATCTGAGCATCGACATTCGGGCTCATTGTATCAATACGCTTTCCAAGAGGTTCTACGATTCTTTTTACGATACCTAAAGCATTTTCTACACTTGGAAATCGAATATCTGTCAAGGATAGCTTTCCGTTTCGTTCTGCAAAGATTCTGTCATGCTGTACGACCATGATTTCTGTTACAGATGGGTCATTTAATAAGCTTTCAAGAACGCCGTATCCAACGATATCCGCAATCAGAATTTGAACGTAATCATTTTTTAATTCGGCCACAGGAAGCAGTCCAGCATCTTCGATAATTTCAATAATATTGTTATAGGATTCCAGATAGATTTCTTCTTTATCAACTTTTGTTAAATCATTCTGGAATCGGGAACTTAAAACCTGTCGAACATCTTTTGTGATTTCATAGTGATTGCAAAGAAACGTAATCGCATCTTCGGTAAGCAGTTCCTTTTGGTTGCTCATTTTCTGACCGCTATGAAAGATAGTGGATGAATCTGAATTATCTACATTGATAGCATTGACTTTCAGACTTTGAGCAGGCATTCGCTTTGGTCCTACATCTGTATAATCATAATTTGGTCTTTGCATCATATTTGAACCAACATACCGCCCAGCATTTGTAGGCTGTTGAGAGCCTGTCGGTTGTCTTCTATATTGTCCTTGTTTTGGATCAAATCTTGGCATTAGTAATTACCCCCCTTGTTTCTTGTACAGAGCATCATCTTCGATTTCTGCAACAACAGCTTCCAGCGCTTTAGCAAATTTGCTTCGTCTGTTGTAGATACAGAAAGGTCTTCCTTTTGCGTGAGATTTCTGAATACCAATTTCGAAAGGGAGAGATGCTGATAATTCAACGTCTAAAGCTCTTGCAAAGGTTCGTGGGTCTTTTTCATAAAATGCTCCATTTGGAGAATTTACGATAAGACGATAGTCGTGATTATCCAGTCCAAATTCCTTTAAATTACTCATCAACTTCGCCGCAACGACCGTTGCTGCCGTGCTGTGACTGGTTACTAGATACGTAACATCCCCTCCTCTGTATCCTTCTGTTGTGACATAGGAAAGGTTATCAGCTGTATCAACGATAATGATATCGAACCAGCTTTTTAAAACTCCCAGAATTTTCTCAACATAGCTTTCACGAACATACTTCATATCAACTGGCAAAGCAATAGCCGGAAGAATCCAAAGCCCTGAATCTCGCTTCCCTTTTGCTCCTGTTTTAGGGTCTTTAATAAGAAGCTGCTGGACATCTTCCTTTGAGAAGGTAAAGCCATATTTTTCAAGATATGGAGTAAAGTCTTTGTCGGGAGATTTTTCCAATTCGATACGCTCTTCACGTGTCATTTTGTCATAACACTGGTCTTGAATATTCAATACCCAGTCATATAATGTAAGATGATCTCTATCTTTACGAACACACGCAATCGTTGTTGATAAAGTGTCAAAAGATGTATTTAAATCAATCAGGCATACACGCCGTTCCTTAACATCCGTTAAAAAATAAGCAATCTCCATAGCTAACGTGCTCTTGCCTGTTCCACCTTTTGGAGAAGCGATAACTACTGTATAAGCATCTCTATCTCCAGTAGCAGGAACAGCGGGAGCCTGATACTGACCATCAGCAGGCAAATCCATATTGATGTCCTGATTTACAATTTCGTCATGAATTTGCATTAAATTATCAAAAATGTCTCGGCCATAAACACTGGCACAATCCATCCATTGTCCATGATGAGAATCCAAAAAAGAAATCGTATCTTTATCCTGTGAATTAATCAGGAAAATCGTACATCCAATCAGACTTTCTTTTTCCAGTTCATAAACAATATTGGAAAAATCCTGAAGCTCATCTGAAACAGAAAGAAGAATCATAATGTTTAAAGGTGTTTTAGAGATTTCTTGCTTGATTTCCTGAGCCGTTGTACATAGAACCACTGGAGCACCTGCTTTTTCACAGCACCCCATGAATTCGTCAATAAAAGGATCAAATGTATCCGCAATAATAAACTTTGTCTTATCCATATATTTTCTCCTTTCTTAACTCAAAAATATTAATCATTTTCATCATCACTTGACGAATTTGATTTACCGTTGTTGATAACAACAGACGAACTTGAAGAATCATTACTGAACTGAGATGCTGAACTTTCATCTGTGATGTCAAGATTTTCTTCTTCGTATCCATTTGGAAGCAATGTAATCGTAATTGTGCCGTTTGACTGAGCAAACTGAATTTTTTGAGCCTGCTCTGGAGTTACTTCGATTTCAAGACTGGAAATATTTCCGCTGCTTCCCTTGTTTACATTTGTTACGAGAATGTTCTGATATGTCATGACACTCTTTCCATAATCACTTAAGGACATTCCAATAAGGACATTGACATGATCATCTGTCTGGATTCCTGTTGGAATATTGTTCGCACTTAACTGCATTCGTGTATATCCTTTACGAATTGCAGCGGATTTACGACTTTTTTCAGAAGCTACATTGCTTGTTGTTACAACACCACCTGAAGTTACACCGATATCTGTATAACTCCCAACTACACTTGAAAGATATTTTCCAGAAATATAGTTGTTAGGAAGGGAACTTTTTTCAAGATTCTTTACAGTGACCATATCGGAAGTGATTTCAGTATTGCCAGGAATTGTTGTGGTTGCAACCACGACACTTGTGGTATGAAGACCAAATGCGACTACAATCATTCCAGCCATAATGATTCCAACAGCTAAAAGCATGATAGGTACACCTAAATGTATTTTGTTTGCAGATTTCTTGTTTTGACTTTGTCTTGAGGAAGTCTGCTGATGAGAATTTCTTCGATTTGATGATGGCATAAAATAACCTCCTTATACTCCTTACACTTAAACAGTAAACCATACACAAAAGAGTGTATGGTTCGATTTGTTTAGATAATTTTATGTTTTCTTTGATTATTAACGATTTTTCGATGCAGGCATATATGGGTCGATATGTTTTACGGGACGTGTACGTTTTTGAACTGCTTCATCCTGTGTATCCTGACGTTCTGTCAGTCCTTCCTGATCATTTGTAAACACCGTCTTATAATCTTCTGAATACTTTTCAATTTCATCGTTGACACGTTTTACTTCACCAAGTCTTAAAACATCATCCAGTTCTTCATTGTTTAATGAAGGAATGTTCAGATATTCAACCATAACATGTACTGGAGCATTATCTGAAAAGGAACCGTTACGAGATGACTTGATGATAAACCAGCCAATAGGCTGGTCTGGAAGCCAGTTTTTGAATACACGGTCTACGATTTTGCCATCCTTACCAATCTGAACGATAGACGTATCAATATCGTCTTTTCTGTCCTGACGTCCGATAATCTTAATGGCACTGTTTGCCAGAACAGAGTCTGGCATATCGGCAATTTTCTGCGTCAATGTCCAGATGAATAATCCATATCCTGCCGACTGGTCAAGAATAACTTCGAATGGATTTGCACCTCCAAGGTTGTCTGTATCTTCATTGCCAATCAGAACTTGGTTGGCTTCTTCGATAACCAGAATCGTTTCATATTGATTTTCAGGCTCAACAAATCCGCCGTTGGAAACAGCATACTGATATACGGTTGAGGTTAAAAGGCCAAATACGAAGGCAGAAGTCTTTGTATCCATACCGTAAGATTCAAGTACGATAACATCATCAGCACCAAGCAAATCATCAATTCCAAGCCCTTCATCTCCTGTTTTACAGAAGATTTCATAAATTGTTGAATCAGGCTCGTTAAAAGATTCCATACGGTCGACAATACGCTGAATTGCTTCGGCTTTATCACGTTTTGTTGCAGGGTCTTCAGCTTCAGTCTGAAGCTTTGCACATACTGCAGCTAATGAAATGTTTTTACTGCGTTCTGTTGCTGGATATGTTCCAGTTTTAGGGTCGAAACGATTATATTTTACAGAAGGTTCAAAACATCCAGCTTCACGATAGACTTCATTGATAGCTTTACCCAAGATTGAGAAGCCACGGTCTCCCAAGCCGTAACTACGAATAAAGATTTCACGCAATTTATCAGCATATCGTTCTGTATAGACACCTTTAGGAATTTTCATCAGATTTAAATGAGCAGGATGAAATTCAGGGTCTGAAAGAGAGTAAAAGCGGAAATGATCACTAGGAATGATTTTTGCAAGTGAACGCCAGTCTTGTTTAGGGTCCATGATAAGAAATCTTAATCGTTTTTTCTTTTCTCCTCGACGCACATGAGCATAAGCTTCAGCAACCATACGTCTTGCTACTACAGTCTTACCAGAACGGGAAGCTCCTGAAATGTATGCGTGGTGAAGTTCTTTTCCGCTTAAACAGTATTTGAATCGAGATTTATATCCTGAATGTTTGCTGTATTTTTCAACGTCTGCTACGTATCCGATAAAGATTTCACCATTCTGACGATTTGAAGGAATTGTCAAGATTGGTGGGTCGTCAATTGCAGCCTGAATACCTCCGATGTTGGCACGAGGTGGATGACTGTAAGCGGCCAATTCGTCACTTAATAGAAGTGTTGTGTATTTATAGGATTCAAACTCACCAGGAATACCCTCTTTAATAACACTTGGAGAGAATACTGACATGTGTTTCATTAGATAATCCTTTTCATGAGGACTTGGCTTATAAACCTGTAATGGAGAAGTCAAAACATCACTTCCATGCCATGCCGACATAGATAAAGCTGTTGCTGCAGATGCTGCTTCTTCCGATTCTGTTGCGATATAGATATCTGTAAACCACATTCCTTCATTGTTTGAAGCTCGAATCAGACGCTGACATGAGAATTTTAATAAATCCAATAAATGAGCAACTTCCAAATCTTCCCACTGGAATGTACGAGCAAAGCTGATAGAAGGCCCAAGCCCCATACTGCTTGAACTTCCAGATGAAGTGCTGTGGCCAGTTGTTGAAGAATCTGTAGTTCCTACGGATTGACCGGTACTTGTTCCATCTGAAGTACTTTGTCCGACTGAACGAGATTGAGATGTACCAAAGCTTTCTCCTGTTCCATAACTTTCACTGATTCCTTGAGAAGTGCTCTGACTTACGCCCATATTTGAAGATGTTGACTGACCGTATGATGTTCCAGCACCTTGAGAGAAACTTGAACCAACAGAATTACTGATACCTGATGAAATACTGTCTGAAATACCTTTACCTAGTCCATATGAAGAACTAATTCCTGTAGATGATGAATCCGAAATAGAATTTGAAATACCAGTTGAAGAACCAACTCCATTGCTCCAACTTGAACCATTTGAAACAGATGAACTGTTACTCAATCCATAGTTTGAACCGCCTCCTTGACTCCAGCCTTCACTGTTTCCGTGAGAAGAACTGTTGCTCCACCCGAGACTTCCGCCGACATATTCTCCTCCCAATCTTAATCCAGCGTTTGTGCCACTACCACTAGAATTATTAAGCCCCCAGTTGTGTCCACTGTTTGCACTTAAACCAAATGACGTACCGGAGCTTGAACCCGTGCTATGGCTTCCTCCAAGACTGCTGCTTGCACTTGTCCCTTGACTGAAACCAGAACCTACGGAATGAGATTTGGATGAACTTACACCATTACTGACACTTTCTGATATACTGGTTCCGTGAGACATGGATGAATTTGTTCCATAGCTTGAATTTGTTCCTGAAGAAACATTGTGACTTGATCCAAGTGATTCACCAACCGTATTCCCAACACTTGATCCAAGTGATTTAGAAAGCGATGTACCAACACTGTGACTTGTTGAAAGTCCATGAGAGACCCCTACAGAGTCTGTGAGACTGTTTCCAACGCTGTGTGACTGTCCCCAGTTTTCTCCGTAAGATTTCCCTTGAGATTCACCCCAGTTTTGTCCGCTAGAAAGGTTAGCAGCATATACCATTGGCATAGAAACACCAAAAGACATGGATTTCTGCCCTGTATGAATTCCAGCGTAGTATGAAGCTTCTTTCAAATTTGCTTCTTTCCATTTCGAAATTGTAGACTGATTAACAGAAGTCGCTGTTAAAACAAACAGATATTCATAATCATCCATTCCCATCAGAAATTCTTCGCTTTGCTCTTCTACATCTTCAGCTTGAACACTGGCAAATGTATTTGTCTGAATACGACCGTTTGTTTTTTTAGGAACAGGAACACCTCGAATAACACGCATTTCTTTCATGTTTCCAAGCTTATTAAAAATCCATCTAGCATCTGCAGCTGTCAAATCAGAATATTCCAGAGTCCTGAAAGTACCTGTAATATTTCGCTCCAAAGAAGCCATCTGCACATCAGCCAAATGTTTTGCATCTTCATAAGAATATGAGCTGACACCTTGAACACCATATCCAAAAATCAATCCAAGACGTTCGGGGTAAATAATATTAGCAAAGATTTGCAGATAGTTGATTTGTTCCTGATAACTACCAGCAACAACACCTTCCTGCATTTGCAGAAAAGATGATAATGTAAGGTCTTTTTTAGGAACTCGTTTGATTTTGACCATTTTAATTGCCTTATAGACCTTTTCATAACGTCCATATCCAGTATCTCGATTGAATTCGAAAAGAAGATAATTCAATTTATCTCCGTCAATATCAATTTTTTCATCACAGATGATAAGATCGTCCATATCGTATTCATCTGTTTCTGCACTGTTTTTTAAATAAGCAAGCTTTCTAAGCCCATCTCTAAAAGACATAAAGCATTTCCTCCTTTCCTATTTGACGATTGTTTTTTGAAGCTGTTCTGCTCTTTTTCTCTTTGTTGTATGACCATGTCCAAATCCCCAGAATACAAAGATTCTTTTAATTTCCATACCAACAAACCCAATAGGAGACAAGAACATTGCAAACTGGACCGCTGTTGTAAGCCATCCCTGCATTGCATTGTTTTGCGTTTGCCCTGCGTTTAGTCCCAATGACGCTCCTAATTGAGACGCATCAATTCCATTCAAATTCTGAGTAAGGAAATACGCTCCAATCAAAATCCCATAATAAATCAATAAATTACGCTTAAAAGCAATAATCATGTTTGGTCTGTCCATCGGAACAACAAAATAAGTTAACAAGCATGCTCCAGATGTAGCAACCGAAGCATATAGAACAATAGTGCGTCCTAAATATGAATAGAGCTTAACCGTAACAAGCATCATGACAATCAAAAGCAGTGTATACGCACTGATTTTAAGAATTTCCAAGAGTTTGTATGGAAGTGTTTCTGTTTCATATCTGGAAGCAGAATAATCTGTATTAATAGCCATAGAATTCCTCCTTATACGACCTTACGTTCGTCATTTACAGTTTTGAATTGTTTATCTCTGTATTCACAGATTCCCATAGCAATCATTAAGACAATTGCTACAAGATACAGAATATAATTAGAAATATAGTAATAAAGTGATATAAATGCGTTTTCAAAGAATATTAACAAAGGTGATACCTCCATTCCATATATGCACAGTGAACCAGAATTGATAGGGAATAGTCTGGAAATTTAGGCGAATGAGCATAAAAAAAAGAACTCTTATGGTGCGCTCAGCCTATAATAGGTGTCGTTGCGTACTCGTCACCTATATAAGGTTTCATGTTCAGAGTTCTTTTAAAGAGCTATTTTTTCGTGCAACCACGGCTCTTTTTGGTTCGTGGTTTTTTAGAAACCGAGGACGAGGAATCTTTCTGAGCAGGTTTATCCCACTCAGAAACCTCATGCTCGAAACGTCGCTGTTCGCGAGTTTCGGCGGCTTGAGCTCGCACTTCGGCAGCGTCTTTTCGACGCTCTTCTTTGATATCTTTGTAGATATCAAAGAACTTCCCAACAAAACGGGAAATTAATAACAGTGCTATAAGCGCTATTATTAATGTTGGGAAAAATCCCATATGAACCGCATAAGGGTTCACGCCTGTTGTCACAGGCATCATTGATAAATTTGTACTCATCATATAAGTACCTCCCTCTAGTGCATAGATATAGAGGTACCTAACCTCTACGACAGCCCTGCACAGTACTGAAGCTGTCTAGTAGAGGTTATTGCTTTAACAATGAAGTGCATTAGGGGACAATATATGTCCATAGGAGTTCATTGACTCACTATCAGCAGTTAGTTCTGCTAAGCTATGTATCTTTCATCTGAAGGTGTTTAGGTAAACACCGACAATAAATCTACGTTTATAGTGAACCATAAAAGTGAACTACTCGGTAACAAGTTACCGAGTTTCCTGCTTCACCCACTACTGCGTTGGCCGCGATGTTACGCAGCTCAATGTCTTACGCAATGTCCACAGGCGTATAAGTTTGGG
>ENA-OUQP01000468-OUQP01000468.1-human-gut-metagenome-genome-assembly--contig:-NODE-468-length-37732-cov-3.957826_pt1 | contig 37732 bp, 31 predicted proteins | sample MGYA00237951_ERZ548836 | MGnify/ENA primary metagenome ERZ548836 (study PRJEB26490, sample SAMN05194702) | human gut metagenome | biome: terrestrial biome; feature: human-associated habitat; material...
TACGATTTTTCATAAAAACCCTCCCTTTTTATTAATATTTTATTTTTATACGAGAACTCCGTATAAATTCATTATTGTTAGATATTTTTCGACTTTGTGTCGAAATCGTCGTTTTTATTTTCCTTTTTTTTTAAATCAAATGTTTATTCGAACTACTTCACAAGTATAGCTATTTTTTCTTGACATTACAAGTGTTTTTTAATGTGTTTTGTGCATTTCATCGAAATAGATAATGTTTTCCTTTTTCTTTTATGCATTTTTTACATTTATCTAATCTTTCTCTACATTATATTTATGGCAAAACGCCAAAACCAGAACTTCCATCATCGCTCTACAACAGAAGCCCAATGCTTCCGGAATTCCAGGGGTGTCATGCCTTCCCGTTCCCGGAACAGCTGGATGAAATGGCTGGCATGATGAATTCCAACCTGATAAGCAATCTCCTCCACAGAAAGCGTTGTTTCTTTCAGAAGGATTTTCGCCTGATTGACACGGATGCGAATCAGATACTGATGAATGCTTTCTCCAGTGCAGCGGGTGAATTCTCTGGAAAGATGATATTTGCTGATATTCAGGTAAGCAGCAATGGTATCTAATGTGAGCGGTTCTGAAAAATGTGCCTGCAAAAACTCAATACTTCGATTCACATAATCCGGCATCACAAAAATCTGTCTGGAATCTGTCATACTTTGAATCATAAGTTCCGTCACAAGATTCGTAATAAGGCTGGCGGTAAGAATATCCGTATAAACTGTTTTTTTCCTTGCAAGAGATAAAATCCGGCGTAAGGTACTTTCCACAAGAAACGTATCCTGCGGCATCAGAACGGGATGCTCCGCTGAATGAAAATCTTCAAAATAATGCTCCGCGCCCGGGCCATTGAAATGCAGCCACAAAAATTCCCAGGTGTCCGCGTCCGCATTTTCGTAACGATGTGGTTCCCGGCAGTCGATATAAAAACAGCTTCCCTGTTCTATGGCCATCGTCTGTTTTCTCCAGGTAAGCTTTCCTTTACCACGAATTGTATAGACAATCAGAAAAGACGGAAGCCCGGACCTCTCTGTATAGTAGGGTGGCTTGGTCTTAAAAACTCCACACTCCTGCACATACAGATAATGAGCCCGGGTAGACGGGTTGACTGTATTCAGAAAACGGATGGAATCTTCAGACCAGGTATAAGAGGCCTGTTCGTAATAGTCCGTATGGTCATTTCCCAGATGAAAGGTCGGATGATTCTTCATAATTTTCCTCTTTTCTATAACAGCAAGATTTTGATATTTTTCACCAAGATTGCGATAGGTATTTTCTATTATGCACAGCTATAATGATTTTGTAAAGACAAAGGAGGGCTAGGGCTGTACAATGGAAAAAATCAAGAACACAAAAAAAGCAAAAATCGGTATCTATACCATGGGACTTCAGTGTTACTGGGCACAATTTGACGGACTGCGGGAACGGCTGTTATCCTATGGCAAATTTATTGCATCCAAGGTAGAAGCCATGGGGGCATCCGTTTATTATTATGGTCTGGTTGACTGTGAGGAGGAAGGCCATAAAGCCGGTGAATATTTTGTCTCCAACCATGTGGATCTGATTCTGGCACACAGCGGTACTTATGTCACCAGTGCTTCTATTCTTCCGGTTCATCAAATCTGTAAGGCAATGACGGTTATCCTGAATCTGCAGCCCGCCGCCCGGATTGACTATGAAAAAACAACAACCGGAGAATGGCTCGCCCACTGTGGCGCCTGTCCGGTTCCGGAGCTGACCAACGCCTTTCACCGGGCCGGCATCCCCTACCGGATTGTCAATGGCCTTCTGGGCCTTCACGAAACACCGGAAATATCTCTCACAAATGAAGAAACTGCCAAACGTCCGGAATCCATCCAGGCATGGAAAAAAATCGAAGAATGGGTGCGGGCCGCAGAAGTAAAAGCCGCTTTATCCTATGCAAGATTTGGTTTTCTAGGAAATAATTATTCTGGCATGCTGGATCTATACAGTGATTTTACAATGATCTCCGCGCAGGCGGGTGTGCATGTAGAACTTCTGGAAATGTGCGATCTGGATCGGATGCTCCGACAGGTAAGCGACGATGAAGTAAAAGAAAAGCGAAAAGAAATGGCTGACTTCTTCCAGATTGCAGAGAAAGAATCTGCGGATCCCCGCAACCAGCGTCCCACCGAGGAGCAGCTTGACTGGTCCGCCAAAGTAGCGGCTGCCCAGGAGCGCCTGGTAAAGGAATACAACCTGGATGGTCTGGCTTACTACTACCACGGAGCTCCCGGCGGAGATTATGAGAAGCTCCAGTCTGGTTTCATCGTGGGCCATTCCCTTTTAACCGCCAAAGGAATCCCCTGTGCCGGGGAGGGCGATCTGAAAACCTGCCTTGCCATGAAAATATGCGATATTCTTGGCATTGGCGGTTCTTTTTCAGAAATTGTGGTCACAGATTATGAAGACGGCACCATCCTCCTGGGCCATGATGGCCCCTTCCATCTGGCCATTGCAGATGGCAAACCCGTACTCCGGGGTCTGGGTGTCTATCACGGAAAGCAGGGAAGTGGTGTCTCTGTAGAAGCAAAAGTACGAAGAGGCCCCATCACCACGCTGGGCTGCTCACAGACCCGGGACGGAAATCTGAAATTCATCATCACAGAAGCAGAAGCTACGAACGGTCCGATTATGACCATTGGAAATACACAGACTCCTGTAAAATTTCACCAGAGCCCGGATGATTACATGGAAGAATGGTTTGCCGAAGCGCCAACTCATCATTTTGCCATGAGCGTAGGACATAATGGCCGACTTTTTGAAAAAGTTGCCTGTCTCCTGGGAATCCCTGCCGTCGTTCTTGACCGAAACACATAAGAACACTTCCTGCACAGAAAATGAAAAGCCGAGGTGAATCATCATGAATGAAACAAAGAATCTGAAGAAACTGACAGCAGAAGAATTTCGCCAGCCCGGAAGTGCATACCGGGCGGCTCCTCTCTGGTCATGGAATTGTAAAATGACCCGGGAAACTATCGACTATACGCTGGAAGCCATGAAAGATATGGGCATGGGCGGCGCTCACCTGCATTGCAGGACCGGCCTTGATACTCCCTATCTTGGAGAAGAATTCATGGAATTGGTCCGATACAGTCATGAGAAAAGCAACGAACTGGGCCTTCTCACCTGGCTCTATGATGAGGATCGCTGGCCATCCGGATTTGCCGGAGGCCTGATCACAAAAGATCACCGCCATCGTACCCGTTTTCTCCTTTTCTCCCCTGAAAAAATAGAAGGAGAAGATCATTCTCCCAACCATATTTCTCACTGCGGCCAGGCCCAAAGAAGCGCAGAACGTACTTTTCTTGGCAAATATCAGGTATGCCTGGAAAAGGGATACCTTGCCTCCTACCAGAGAATTCCTGAAGATCAGCCTTGCAAAGACGGCTGTGACGAATGGTTTGCCTACCTGGAAATATCTGGAGAAAGCCCCTGGTTTAATAATCAGGCCTACGCCAATACACTGGATAAAGAAACCGTGGAAGCTTTCCTTGCTTCTACCCATGAAAAATATGCAGAAGTCCTTGGAGAATCTTTTGGAAAAACGGTTCCCGCCATTTTTACCGATGAGCCGGAATTCCCCTACAAGATTCCTCTGAATTTTGCAACAGAAAGACGGGAGGTGGCCATTCCTTATACGGATGATTTTGAAGATACATTTCAGGCATGTTATGGTCACAGTATCCTGGATCACCTGCCGGAGCTGTTCTGGGAACTTCCAGATGGCGCTGTTTCCCGTTTTCGTTATGAATACCACGATCATGTGACCGAACGGTTTGCCGCGGCCTATGCCGATACCGTCGGCGCCTGGTGCCGGAAGCACGGAATTGCCATGACCGGACATATGATGGAAGAGCCGACTCTGCAGCGGCAGACCGCCGCTATGGGCGAAGTCATGCGTTCTTATCGTGCCTTCGATATTCCAGGCATTGATATGCTCTGCGACCAGAGAGAGCTTTCCACTGCCAAACAGGCAGAAAGCGCTGCTCATCAATATGGTAGAATCGGCGTCATGAGTGAGCTTTATGGCGTTACAGACTGGGATTTTGATTTTCGGGGACATAAGCTCCAGGGAGACTGGCAGACTGCCCTGGGTGTTACCGTGCGGGTACCGCATCTGACCTGGACCACTATGGCAGGGGAAGCCAAACGTGATTTTCCGGCTTCCATTGGGTATCAATCTCCCTGGTACAAGGAATATCCGCTCATTGAAAACTATTTTGCCCGGTTAAACAAAGCGCTTCGAAGAGGTACGCCGCATGTCCGTCTGGGTGTGATTCATCCCATCGAATCCTACTGGCTCTACTGGGGACCGAAAAATCAGACTTCCGGTATTCGTGAAGAGATGGACGAAAACTTTGACAAACTGATCAAATGGCTTCTGTTTGGTACGGTGGACTTTGATTTTATCTCCGAAGCTCTTCTTCCTGATCTGAACAAAGGCACACAGGATGGCCGGACTCTGACTGTGGGCTGCATGCATTATGATCAGATTCTTGTTCCAAACTGCAAGACCCTTCGCAGTACAACGCTGGAAATTTTGGAGAAATTTCAGGAAGCCGGAGGAACCCTTCTTTTTTCCGGTGAAATTCCTTCCCTCGAAGATGCCATTCCCTCCGAACGAGGCCGAAAACTGGCTGAAAAATGTACCCGGATTCCCTTTGGAAAAATGCCGCTTCTTAAGGCGCTTTCTCCCATTCGTGATGTGGAAATTCTGGAGGCTGACGGAACAGCCAGTCAGAATCTCATCTACCAAATGCGGGAAGAAGGAGAAAACCGCTGGCTTTTCCTCTCTCATGTATACCGCACTTATGAAAAAAATCACCAGACTGCCAATGAAGATCTTTCCTTTGCTGAACAAATCCAGCTGACCCTCACCGGAATCTGGACGCCCACACAGTACGACGCAATGACTGGAGAAATCAGGCCAATTCCGGTATCCTATACCGGTGATGGAAAGACCGTGATCCAGGATACCCTCTACGATCAGGACAGCCGTCTTTTCTTCCTGGAAGCCGGCGCCAAACCGCTTGCACATACCTTTCCCTCATCAAAGCCGGTTGGTTCTTCCAGACTTGGAAGACCGAGGGTAGGCTTTCGAGCTGGGACGCCCGCGTGGCGCTTTCGAGCTTCGAACACGGAATGCTTGAGTAATGGGGGAACGCGTGAACGATAACGAGACGACGTTTGCGAGGGATGCTGGCGTGGAGCAGGCGCGTCTGGCGCAGCCCGGCGGTATTCTGTCGCTTGTTGGCACGCCGATCGGCAACCTGTCTGACGCCTCGCCCCGAGTGATTGAGACACTCCGCTCGGCTGACGTTCTTCTGTGCGAGGACACGCGCGTGACCTCGAAGCTCCTTGCTCGGTTCGAGATTCGCGTGCCGCTTGAGAGGTGCGATGAGAACGTTATCGCCAATCGAGTGGAGGGTGTGCTCGCACGTGTCGCCTCCGGTTCGCGCGTCGCCTTCGTAAGCGATGCCGGCATGCCCGGCGTGTCCGATCCCGGCCAGCGACTGGTCGACGCCGCTCTCGATGAGGGGCTCCCCGTCGAGGTGATTCCGGGACCCAGTGCCGTGACCTGCGCCCTTGTGGCTAGTGGCCTTGGTATGGACCATTTCTTCTTCGAGGGTTTCCTGCCGAGAAAGGTGGGGGAGCGTTCGAGACGTCTGGCTGAGCTAGCGCCGATTCCCGGCGCGCTCGTGTTTTACGAGAGTCCCTATCGTGTGGCTGCGACGCTCGATTCCATTGCCGAGGCCTTCCCGGCGCGTCGCGTGGCGCTCGTGCGCGAGCTCACGAAGCTTCATGAGGAATGCGTGCGCGACCTTTCCGGCGAGCTCGCGCGACGCATTCGTGAACGTGGTGAGGTGCGAGGGGAGTGCGTTGTCGTCGTGGAGGGCCCGAGCGCGGAGGAGCTCTCTTGCCTGCGCGCAGCCTGTGCTTCTGGCCCCGCCACTCTGGAGGAGGCCATCGCCGAGGGGCTTGAGGCCGGAGAGCCCAAGAGTGCTCTGGCAAAGCGCCTGGCCAAGCAATTTAGCATCCCAAAATCCGAGGTCTACGACAAGCTCGTCTAACCCCGCATGGTTGCAAAAGGAAACCTGAAAAAGGGACTGTCCCTTTTTCAGGTTTCTTGGTGTTGGTCTAGGTTACCCGCGCTTCGATCCCTGCCGACGGATGCCGCCCTTGTGGCCACAGGCCTTGTTGGGGCCTATACCCGCGCCGCGCGCTGGCCCGTCGAAGGCCTGGCGCCCGATCTGCTGTTTCGGCGGCAGAGGCATGTCGTAGTGGCGCTTGGCGCCGCTGGGCTTCGTCATTGTTGGTCTCCTTCGCATTCCGACCTGCTTACGGTAGCGTCTTTCCATCGTGATTCCAAGAGCATCCGGCACCGTCGTCGTGGCCAGCGGCGCCCGCCTCAATCACAAAAAACCGCCGAGGCCAGCCCGTGGCTAGTCCCGGCGGTCATAAACCACGCAATGGTGCGGGGCCTATCGAAGATCTTGCGCTACTGCAGCGAGTGGCTCAGGAAGTCCCTGCCCTGTTCGCTCGCGAAAGCGACCACGCGGTCACCGGCGCTAAACGCGGTGTCACCGTTGGGGACGAGGATGTTGCCCTCATGCTCGAGGGCGACAAAGACCAGGCCGTCGGGAATCTGGAGCTCGGCAATCGACTTGCCCACCATCGCGGAGCGCGGGCGAACCTCGCCCTGGACGATCTCGTGACCATCCTTGCCGAGGCGCATGATGGTGAAGACGTCCTCCATGTCGAGGCCCTCTTCGACGGACTTCGTGATGATGTCCGCCTGATCAACGGCGATGTCGACGCCCATGGACTCGTCGAACATCCAGGCATTTGCCGGGTTGTTCACGCGAGCGACGACGCGATTCACGCCGTACTCCATCTTGGCGAGCATCGCGACCACGAGGTTGACCTCGTCATCGCCCGTTACGGCAATGATGACGTCGGCCTGGAGCACGCCGGCCTCTTCGAGGACATCCGGGCTCGAACCCATGCCCCTCACAACGGAGCCCTCGGGCAGCTTCTCCTCGAGGCGCTGCGCAACGGCCTTCCTTGACTCGACGATGCGAACGTTGTAGTCGCGGTTGCCCAACAGAGTGGCGAGGTAGGAACCAACCTTGCCGCCGCCGACAATGATGATGTTCATACAGCCTCCTAATCCGTCATGCCGAGCATGGCGCGGAACTTGCTTGCCGAGGTCGCCTGGACGGCGGCGTAGATGATGTCACCGTGGTCGAGGACCGTGCCCTGGGTGGGAACGAAGGTCTCGTTGTCGTGAGAGACGGCGACGATGCTAATCTCGCCAATGACGGTGAGCTCGCGAACAGGACTGCCCTCGAGCATCGGCGGCACGTCGGCGCGAACGAGGCGCACGTCGCCGGAACCGATGCCGGTGACGTCATCGAGCTCGTTGAAGGTCAGGAGCTCGCAGACGCGCCTCACGCCCCAGTCGGTGGTCGAGATGCTCTGGATGCCGAGCCTGCGGTACGTCTCGGCATTGCCGATCTCGTACAGGCGCGCGATGACGCGCGGGACGCGATAGGTCTGTCGGGAGATGCGGGCGACGACGATGTTCGTCTCGTCAGAAGCGGTGCAGGCGATGACGGCGCTCGCACGATCGATGCCGGCGGCAGCGAGGACCTCGCGGTCGAATCCGACGCCCGCGACAGTCTGGCCGCCGAACGTGGGGCCGAGTGCCTTGAGGCGCTCGGGGTCCTGGTCGATGGCGCAGACCTCGTAGCCCTGCCTGTCGAGCTTGCGAGCGAGGCTCGTGCCCATGCGGCCCATTCCTACGACGATAACTTTCATCTTTACCTCTTTTCCGGTGCCTGCTTGATGGCGACGCCGTTGCGATCGATGTGGTTCCTCTTGCGAACGATGGCCTTTCGGGCCTCCTCGAGGAGGAGGATGACGGGCGGCAGCAGCACCAGGAACACGAAGTCATTCAGGACGAGCGGACTGGTGTGGAAGACGCTCTGGAAGGGCGGGAACAGCGTGATGAAGATGATGAGTGCGATCTCGAAGAGAATACCCTTGTTGATCTGCTTGTTGGAGAACAGACCCACCGAGAAGACGGATGCGGTCTCCGTGCGGCAGTTCCAGACCTCGCCGATCTGCGTGAAGACGATGGCCGCAAGTGCCATGGTCGTCGCGCGGACGTAGATAGGATCAAGGTCGTTGCCCACGCCAAACATCTCGATGCCGGGGTGCCAGCCGTTCATGACCTGGCAGAACATGAACGCAGCGAAGGAGAACAGGGCGCCGAGCATTCCGTACCACAGGAAGGCCTTACGCATGACCTTGCCTGAGAGCAGCGGCTCGTTGGGGTTGCGAGGCGGGTTGGCCATGACGTCAGCCTCGGGAGGCTCGGTGCCAAGACCAAGGGCGGGCAGCATGTCGGTGCCAAGGTCGATGGTGAGGATCTGCATCGTCGTGAGCGGCAGCGGCACAGCGCCACCGGAGAGCAGGTAGATCGCAGAGGGGACAGCCTCGGGCACGTTGGAGTTCAGGATGTAGAGCATGAACTTCCTGATGTTCGCGTAGACCGCGCGGCCCTCTTCGATGGCATGGACGATCGAGGCGAAGTTGTCGTCAGTCAGGATCATGTCCGCGGCCTCCTTGGCCACGTCCGTGCCCGTGATGCCCATGGCGACGCCGATGTCAGCCCTCTTGAGGGCGGGGGAGTCGTTCACGCCATCGCCGGTGACGGCGACGATCTCGCCCATCTGCTGAAGGTTCTCGACGACGCGCAGCTTCTGCTCGGGTGCCATGCGGGCGAAGACGACCTCGCCCTTCAGGGCCTCCTTGAGCTCGTCGTCAGAGGTCTTCTCGAGCTCGACGCCAGAGAAAACGCGAGGGTTCGGACCCTGGACGATGCCGATCTTGCGGGCGATGGAGAGGGCGGTCAGGCCATAGTCGCCCGTGATCATGACGACGCGGATGCCAGCACGACGACACTCGGCCACGGCGTCGGCGACCTCAGGCCTGGGCGGGTCCTGCATGACGAGGAGGCCGACGAAGGTGAGGCCACACTCGATGTTCTCGGGCGTGTAGTCGCTCATCGAGCGGGGGATGGAAGTGTCGTCCGGGCTCAGGGGGCGGTAGGCGAGGGCAAGCACGCGCAAGCCGTTGGCGGCATAGCCGTCGTTAGCGTCCATGATGCTCTTGCGCATCTCGTCGCTCATCGGCATGACCTTGCCGCTAGTGCGGTAGTTGTCGGAGAGGCGGACGACCTCGTTGGGAGCGCCCTTGACGAACGCGACGCGCGAGGCACCATCGAGCGGACGCTTGAGCTGGTGGATGGTGGTCATGCGCTTGCGGCGGCTCTCGAAGGGGAGCTCCCTCACGCGGGGCATCTCGCGCTCGAGGTCCTCAAGGGAAAGGCCGGCCTTCTGCGCGCTGACGAGCAGGCAGGCCTCGGTCGGGTCGCCGAGAACGGTGTAGCGGCCACCCTCTTCATCAGGCTCGACGAGACGGGCATTGGAGCAAAGGGCACCACCGGAGACGAGCAGGCGAAGCTCCTCGTTGTCGGCGGCCTCCCACTTGTCCTTGCCGCAGAGAATCTCGCCCTTGGGGGCGTAGCCGACACCGGTGACCTCGTACTCGCGGTCGCAGGTCCACAGGTGGTTAACGGTCATCTCGTTCTGGGTGAGGGTGCCGGTCTTATCGGTGCAGATGACGCTCGTGGAGCCAAGTGCCTCGACGGAGCTCAGCTTCTTCACGAGGGCGTTGCGCTTGCTCATGCGCTGGACGGCCATGGCGAGGGACAGCGTGACCGTGGGGAGCAGACCCTCAGGGATGAACGCCACGACCATGCCAAGGGCGAAGATGAACGACGAGGCTAGGCCATTGCGAACAAACAGCACGTCGAGGAGGAAGAAGACGATGCCCATGCAGAGTGCGAACAGGGTGACCTGCTTGGTCAGGCGGTCAAGCTGACGCTGGAGCGGGCTCTCGGAGTCCTCCATGTTCTGCGTAAGGCTGGCGATTTTGCCAAACTCAGTCGCCATGCCAATCTTGGTGACGACGACGCGTCCGTTGCCCTCGGAGACCGAGGTACCGGCGAAGACGAGGTTGGGGGTCTCGGCGGCGGTGAGGTCGGCCTCGAGGACGGCGTCCGCGGTCTTCCTCACGGGGTTTGACTCGCCCGTAAGCGTCGACTGGTCGACCTGGAGGTCAGACGCACGCACGACGCGGCCGTCCGCGGAGATTTTGTCGCCCTCGGCAAGGACCATGACGTCACCGGGGACGAGGTCCTCCGCGAGAACCTGGGCCTGCTGGCCGTCGCGGATGACGTTGACGTAGGACGGCAGCATCTTCTTCAGGGCCTCGGTAGCCTTGTCCGCCTGGTGCTCCTGCCAGAAGCTGAAGCAACCGTTGATGAGGTTGACCAGCCAGACGGAGACACCAAGCTCGGGCATGCCGGCCACGAAGGCGATGATGCCGGCCACCCAGAGGAGGATGGCCATAAGGTGCGTGAAGTTTGAGAGGAACGCAAGGATGGGCGACTTCTTCTTACCCGCCTGGATAAGGTTCTTGCCGTACTTAGCCTGCAGTTCGCTCACTTGGTCACTCGCGAGGCCGGCTTGGCTCGTGCCTAGCGACTTGAATACCGCGTCGCTCGTGAGTGCCGCGATCTGCGGCACCTCTTCCTCGTGCGTATCGGACATGGTGTTCAAGGACCCTCCTTTCCTTGTTCGCGCACGCGTTTTCTGACGCGTGCGACCGACGGTTGTTTCACCGTTGCAAGGGGAGAATATCCTCGCGATGACACTGGCTTTCAGTCTTTTTTTGGGTGCGCGCAATTCCACACCCCACAGGCATAAAGTATGCGTGAAGGTGACCTAAAGATAGGCTAAAGACCGAGGTAAATCGCTTAATACGTCCTTATATGCCTTGTTGGCATATGCGTAGGCGCGAAGCTTGCGTGTCGAGTTCGAGCCTACTCGCCATTCGGCTCGAACCACCAGCCAAAAGCCCTAATCGTCCGCGACGCGCATCATGCGGTAGCCTACGCCAACATGCGTCTGGATGTAGCGCGGGTGAACCGGGTCGGGTTCGATCTTCTTGCGAAGGGTTCCCATGAAGACGCGAAGCGAGGCAAGATCCGCCTGGTGATTGTTGCTCCAGACTTCGTGCAGGATGAAGCTGTGCGTGAGGACCTTGTCGACGTTGTGCGACAGAAGGCAAAGGAGCTTGTACTCGATGGGCGTCAGGTGCAGCTCCCTGTCGTCAAGGTATGCGATGCCTGCCGTGTAGTCGATTCGCAGGTCGCCGTTCTGGAATGTCGAAGGCTCTTGCCCTTGCGTGGGCGACTGATAGTTGAGGCGGCGTAGCGTCGTGCGGATTCGCGCCAGCAGCTCGCCTACGGAGAAGGGCTTGGTGAGGTAGTCGTCCGCGCCTGCGTCGAGCGCGCCGATCTTGTCGGCGTCCTCGCTTCGAGCGGACACCACGATGATGGGCATCTGAGACCAGCTGCGAATGGCACGGACGACCTCGATGCCGTCGATGTCGGGAAGCCCTAGATCGAGGAGGACCACGTCCGGCACGCTCGAGGCGGACGCCGCAATGGCGCCTCTTCCGGTGCTCTCGCTGAGGTGGCGAAATCCCTGCGTGTCGAGAGTCGTCAGGATAAGGTTCCTGACGGTGGCGTCATCCTCGACAACGAGAATCGTGGGACTCGATTCAGTCGGCATCTTCCTGGGCTCCTTCCGTGAGCTCATAGCGTGGCAGTGCGAACTCGAACGCGCATCCGTGGGGGACGGCGTCCTGTATGACGATGCTACCCCCATGTGCCTCCACGATCGACTTGCAAAGGGAGAGGCCAAGACCGACGCTTCGCTTGGAATCCGCGAGCGTCCGGCCAATCGTATAGAAGGATTCGAAGACATGCGCCTTGTCGCCATCTTTGATACCGGGGCCATCATCTTCGACCCTGACAATGGCCTCGGTACCTCGCGAGCACGTTGAGACGCGGATGGTCGAACCCGCCTGCGTGTGGGTTACGGCGTTGTTCACCAGATTGACCACGACCTGGACAATCAGTTTGGCATCCACTTTGACGAGGAGGAGGTCCTCACACGGCTCGATTTCCAGACGATGCTGGCAGATGTCTGGATTGGCATGGCGCAACGCCTCCTCGATGATATCGTCGAGGAGCTCTACGGTAGTATTTAGCTGGACGTTCCCATTTTCGAGACGAGTAATGGCGAGAAGGTTCTCAACGGTTGCGTTCAGCCAGTTCGCGTCGGATCGAATGTCTCGGAGCAGCTCTCCGCGCTTGTCCGCGCTCAGTGCATCTCCGTCCGAAATCAGAACGTCGGCGTTTCCCGAGATTGCCGTGAGCGGAGTGCGCAGGTCGTGCGAGATCGAGCGGAGGAGGTTGGCGCGAAGCTGCTCGTTCTTGGCTAGAACGGCAGCCTCTTCGCGCTGTTCTAGCGCCTGGATGCGATTGAGCGCGAGAGACGCCTCGCCCACAACCGCCTCCGCCTCGTTTTGCTCGGCGGGGAGTGGCGTCTTATTGCCAAGGCAGGCACCCATTACGCCGATAACCTTGTCGTCCGAGATGACCGGCAGATAATAGCCGCTTGCGGAGGGGAAGCAGCCGGTCCCGGCGCCGACCGCGCCTCTGTTCTCCATAGCCCTACGAGCCATGGGAGTCTCGATGATTGGCTCTGTCTGTGTTGCCGAGATAGCGGAGAAGTGTCTTTGGGGAGCAAAGCCCGAGATGCCCTCGGCATACCAGATGACTTCGGCTTCGAGCAGCTTGGACAGCTGAGCGCCAATCGCATCTATGATCTGCTCGCGCGTAGAGCACCTGCGTAGCGCTTCGTCCGCTTCGAGGATGATCTGCGTCCTGCGGTATGCGAGCTGCGAGGCGTGGACTTCACGCCTGAGCGTCACGGCGACGGTACTGGCGATGAATGCGACCACGAACATGACCGCGAACGTCGCGGGATAGGTCCTGCCCCAGGCGGTGAGCGAGAAGCGCGGGTGGGTGAAGAAGAAGTTATAGAACAGGACCGTGAGGGCGGAGGCCACGAGGCAGTGGAGGCGTCCCACAGTGAGGAGCGAGACGCAGAGAACGGCCAAGACATATGTGATGACTATGCATGCTTCCATGTCGAGGTTGTAGAAGATGGCGCCAAGAACCGTGGCGAGCAGCATCGTCAGTAAGACGATGAGCATGTCGGTCACGAAGCGTTTGGGCGTGGGCTTATCGGACCACGCAAAAACCCTCTGCTCGAACCACGAGACTATGCTCCAATTTGAGCACGGGCTTACTATGCCGTCCGCATTCGTATTTCGCCCTAACACGAGCTCGACCTTTCTGCTTTCCTTCGAGATAAGCCGTTATTTTAAAATAGGCAGGCGTCAATCAGTTCCTTGGCCCTGAGCGTCTCAAGCCATGTATCCGGTATTCCCTCAATACCATAGACGATGCCGGCAAGCGCCCCGGCCACCGCGCCGGTCGTGTCGGTGTCGTCTCCCAGGTTGACTGCCATGAGCACGCACTCCGTAAAGCTCTCGGTGTTGGCGAGGCACCACAGGGCTGCCTCATGGGTGTCTCTGACGAAACCGCCGGAGCGGATGTCGCCGCGGTCCTTGTTGACATTGACGCCGTGGGCAGCGGCGACATCGCGTGGGGTGGCGCCCGCTATGAGCTCGCGCGCCGCATGGACCATGCCTACGCAGGCTTCGGTTGATACCCTGTGTGCGTGGGTAATTGCGGAGACAGCGCGAATCTCGTCGTCGGAGGCGCTTGTGAAGGCAAGCGGGACCGTTCTCATTAGCGATCCGTTGCCGTTGTCACGCTCGCCCGAGAGGCCCGCACCACGCTTGAGCGCAAGAATCGTGGTGTTGCCGATATCGAACAGCCTGTCACAGGTGTAGGCGTCGTCGCGGTACCAGGAAACGAAGCGTCTCCGAATGTCGTCCGTGTCAATACGTCCGAGCTCACGGTAGCTGTCGCATATGGCGAGCGCCATCGAGGTGTCATCGCTCCAGGTGCCTGCCGGTTGGCGGTGGGTGCCGTAGCCAACCATGTCTGAACATTCATAGCTGTCGCGAGGACGGAATTCGAAAGGCACCCCAAGGGCGTCACCGATGGCCTGGCCATATACGCAGTCTCTAAGCGTCGCAGTCATGGTATCCCGCCTTTCTTCGAGGTCGCATGCAAACGGACGTCCCAAACTCCCCGTATCGGATCGGTCTTGATGGTAGACCAAATCGCGCGATTAATAGCATGGGGGAGAGGGTTCCCAGTCGCTGCTCGTTCAGACGAGAAGACGCTCAGATGCCCTCTCATTGACCGCGAACAGCCCTTACGCTCTCGGGCCGCGCGATGGCGCTCTCGCGATACAATGTCACGCGGCTCATTCGCCTGCGGTCGGCCCATTTGCCGTCGCACGTCCTAAGAAGAGGTTCCACATATGGCAGACAAGCCCTCGTACTTCGTCACCACCCCCATCTACTACGTCAACGCCGATCCGCACCTCGGCACCGCGTACTCCACCATCCTGGCTGACGTCCAGGCTCGTTACCGTCGCGCCGCCGGCTACAACGTCAAGTTCCTCACCGGCATGGACGAGCACGGCGAGAAGGTGGCCGAGGCTGCCGAGAAGCACGGCATGACCCCACAGGAGTGGACTGACTCCCAGGCCCCGCACTTCAAGGACCTCTGGCAGAAGCTCGAGATTTCCAACGACGATTTCATCCGCACCACCGAGCCGCGCCAGTACAAGGCCGTGCAGTACCTCTGGGAGCGCATGAAGGAGTCCGGCTATCTCTACAAGGGCAGCTATGACGGCTGGTACTGCGTGCCCGATGAGACCTATTTCACCGAGACACAGGTCGAGAAGGGCGACGAGGAGAACGGCACCCCCGGCGCCCACCTCTGCCCGGATTGCCATCGCCCGCTTGAGCGCGTGAAGGAGGAGAGCTACTTCTTTAAGCTCTCTGCGTTCCAGGATCGCCTCCTCAAGCTCTATGACGAGCACCCTGACTTCGTCCAGCCGGACTTCCGCATGAACGAGGTACGCAGCTTCGTCGAGGGCGGTCTGAATGACCTCTCCGTCTCCCGCACGAGCTTCGACTGGGGCATCCCCGTTCCGTTCGATGACGGTCACGTCACCTACGTTTGGTTCGACGCCCTCCTCAACTACATGACGTCTGTCGGCTTCGGTGTCGATACCCCTGAGGCGAAGGCCGAGTTTGCCTACCGTTGGCCCGCGAACACGCACATCGTTGGCAAGGACATCATTCGCTTCCACTGCGTGATCTGGCCTGCCATGCTCATGGCCATTGACGAGGCCCTTCCCGAGCACGTCTTTGCCCACGGCTTCCTCACGGTCCGCAACTCGGAGACCGGCAAGGCCGAGAAGATGTCCAAGAGCCGCGGCAACGCCATTGCCCCGCACGAGGTCATCGACCTTCTCGGCGTTGACGGCTATCGCTACTACTTCATGACCGACGTCGTGCCTGGCACGGATGGAGCTATCAGCTTCGAGCGTATGGAGCAGGTCTACAACGCTGACCTCGCGAATAGCTGGGGTAACCTCATTAGCCGCTCTGCCAACATGAGCGTGAAGTACTTCGACGGCTGCGCTCCTGCCAAGCCCGCGAGCGCCGACGCCTTCGCCAACCCGCTCGCCGAGGTTGCAGACGGCATCTTCGAGCGCTACTCTGCGCGCATGGACGTCTTCGACTACGCTGGCGCCAAGGACGAGGTCATGGCGCTCGTCCATGCGGCAAACCACTACATCGAGGATTCTGAGCCCTGGAGCCTCGCGAAGGATCCCGCTAAGGCTGACGAGCTCGCCTTCGTGATCTACAACCTGCTCGAGGCCATCCGCATCTCCGCGCACCTGCTCGCGCCCTTCATGCCCGAGACCAGCGCCGAGGCCCTCCGCCGCATCGGTGCCGAGTCTGAGGCCGGAACCGATGACCTCGCCGGCGCTTGCGCCTGGGGCGGCCTGGCCGGTGGCACTCCCGTCGAGAAGGGTGAGGCCCTCTTCCCGCGCCTCAAGCTCGACGAGGACAAGTAATCTAGCTGTTTGACGCTGTGCCCGCGGTCGCCCGGCTTGTCCTGGTGGCCGCGGGTACTCTTTTGATTGGACGGTCCAATGACCACATCCCCGCTTGCAAGCCCGGCCGCTACGAGGGGCCTGCTGGAGGAGTTTGGCCTTGCGACCAAGCATCGCCTGGGGCAGAACTTCCTCATCGACAATCACGTGATCGAGCGCATCATGTCTCTCGCCGAGCTGGATGGCAGCGAGCGCGTGCTCGAGGTCGGTCCTGGAATTGGCACCCTCACGCTCGCACTCTTGAGTGAGGCTTCGCGCGTTGTCTCCGTGGAGGCGGACCCCGAGCTCGAGCCTGTTCTTGAGGCCCATACGCGGGAACACGATGGCTTCGCCTTCATCATGGGCGATGCACTCAAGGTGGCACCGGCGGAGATTGCCGAAGCCGCCGGTGGTGAGCCCACGGTATTCGTCGCGAACCTTCCCTATAACGTTGCCGCAACGATCATCCTCCAGTTCTTCCAGACGATGCCTGCCCTCCAGCGCGCCGTCGTCATGGTGCAGAAGGAGGTCGCGGATCGTATTGCGGCGGCACCGGGCAACCGCACCTATGGCGGCTATACGGCCAAGCTCGGGCTTTATGGTCACGTTACTGGTCGCTTCGAGGTTCCGCCGCGTTGCTTCATGCCGGCGCCGCACGTGGATTCCGCCGTCGTGCGTATCGATCGCGGGGGCGTCGAGCTTCCTTGCGGAATTGATGCCGAGGCCGTTTCTCGCGTGATCGACGCCGCCTTTGGACAGCGGAGGAAGACCATCCGCAACTCCATGGGCTCGAACGGGTTCGACAAGACCGTGCTTGACGAGTCGTTCCCGGTCGCCGGCGTGGAGCCGAGCGCGCGTGCGGAGACCCTCTCGACGGCAGATTTCGTTCGCCTGGCGGCCGCGCTCGCCCAATCTTCGTCCGCTGCGGGGGAGAGCGAAGCTCGATGAGCCACGCCGCCTTGCTCAACGCCGATTCGCTCACGCTCGAAGACGGCATGCTCTTTCATACGAAAAAGGGTAAGGCGCGCGAGTTTCCGTCGCCACTCGCCCCTCTTGCTGACACTCATGGGCACCTGACGGTGCTCAAGAGCCATGACCCGGCCCTTGCGCTTGCGCGTGCGGCGCTCGCAGGCGTGCGTCTGCTTGTGGTTCCGCTCGATCCTTTCGATGACTGTGGCTGCACCGAGGATGACCCCGCCCCCCGTCGTAGCCCGGCGGATCTTCTGTCGTTTCTCGACGAGGCTTACGATCTTGCCGTGCCGCTTATGGCAGAGTTTGCGGATGCCGGTCTGGTGCCGCCCGCGTTTCCTGGCTATGAGCCGCTGCCGCTCGCTGCGCCAGAGTTGCCTCTTGACCTGCGATTCGTTTCTGGCTCTCATCCATATAACGCACCATATTTCGATGGCGCGGCCGAGGCTCGCATGCGCGAGCTGCTTGCGGGGGAGCGTTGCGTTGGCGTTGGCGAGATTGGTCTCGACTTCGGGCCCTATAACGAGGTCGATGTCGAAACTCAGCTTGTTGCCTTCAAGCGTCAGCTTGCTATTGCCCATGAGCTAGATTTACCCGTCGAGTTGCATCTCAGGAGCGCGTCGGATGACCCTGACGCCTCCGCACATGCGTTGGCGGCGCAGGTTCTCCGCGAGATGGGCGTGCCCGCCGCTGGCTGCGACATCCACTGCTTCACGTCGGGCCCGGAAGTCGCCGATCAATTCATAGAACTTGGCTGCTCGATTGCCTTTGGCGGCGCCGTTACCTTTGGCAAGAGCGACGACATTCGTGCGGCCGCCGCGAAGGTCCCGCTCGACCAGCTTCTTTCGGAGACGGATTGTCCCTATATGGCTCCCGTCCCGCTCCGTGGGGAGGAGTGCGAGCCCGCGATGGTTGCTTATCAAGCTGCCTGCATCGCCGACGTTCGTGTGGAGTTCGGCGTTTCTCCGCGCGAGGAAACGTATCGCGCCCTGTGGAATAACGCTTGCGCGCTCTTCCGACTGAGCTAACCTATCTTCGATGATTTACCGTCCGTCGCGTACCGCATAAACGGGACGCGGCTCTGTTTGATATGAAGTTGCTTGAGTGGCAATTGCCACGTGTCAGATGGGAGTCACATGGAAGGCACCCTTCATGTCGCCGTTCTCTTTGGCGGCACTTCGTCCGAGCACGATATTTCGCTTCGCTCGGCCAACAACGTTCTGCACGAGCTGTCGGGCCTTGAATATGAGCTTACGCTCGTCGGCATCACGCGCGATGGCGAATGGCTTAACTACACGGGCGTCCTCGATGATGTTGACGAGGGCGACGCATGGGCCGCGCACGACGTGTGCCCCGTGGTTGTCGTTCCCGGCGGCGGGCTTTGTCGTCATGAGGCAAACGGAACCCTGACCCGTCTCGATGTGGACGTTGCGCTCCCGGTGCTTCATGGTCAGGGCGGGGAGGACGGCGTTACGCAGGCGCTTCTCGAGAGCGCTGGCGTGCCGTATGTCGGCTGCGGGGTCCTCTCGAGCGCCGTCTGCATGGATAAGGACGTCTCGCACCGGCTCGCCGCGAGCGCGGGCGTTCGCGTTCCCAAGTGCGAGGTCCTCTATCGCGGCGCAAGCGCTGCGGATGCGGAGACTGCCATTAGCGCATGCGGTGGCTATCCCGTGTTCGTAAAGCCTACGCGAGGAGGCTCTTCCTACGGAGTCTCTAAGGTCGCCGATGAGAACGAGATGGCTCGCGCTCTCGAACTCGCTTTTTCGCTGGATCCCAAGGTCTCCGTTGAGGAGGCCATCGTCGGCACCGAGGTTGGGTGCGCCGTGATCGGCGACGCGACGTCGGGTTTCGAGATGGGCGTCGTGGACGAGACCGTCGTTTCGGATGGCGGGTTCTTCCATATCCACCAGGACCAAACTGCAGGCGCCTCGGCTTCCTCTCAGAACTCGTCGCTTCGCTGCCCGGCGCAGATCTCGGATGAGGATATGGCGCTCGTTCGCAAGACGGGCTTCGCCGTGTACGAGGCCTTGTGCTGCTCCGGATTTGCGCGCGTGGACCTCTTCGTGACCCCTGAGCACGAAGTCGTCTTCAACGAGGTCAACTCCATTCCGGGACTTACGCGCTATTCGCGATTCCCGGAGATGATGAAGGCGTCTGGCCGCGAGCTTTCAGGCGTTCTCGACCAGTTGATTCGCTCGGCGGCGAAGAACTAGCCACACCTTGGACTAAGGCGACGAATCTGGTTCAAGACCGATTGCGACCGAGGCCCTCCTCTCATATAAGCGATAGAATTGTTGCCACCGAGAATCCCCTTCGTGCTTGCATGGAGGGGATTCTGTGCATTTGGGGTCTGTTTGTAGTGCCGCCATGGAGGTTCTCTGGCCGACGCGCTGCGTCGTTTGCGATGAGCCGGGGGAGTTAATCTGCGAGTCGTGCCGGAACTCTCTCCCGTGGATCGAACAACGCCTCGCATGCCCGAACTGCGGGGCTCCCTTTGGTCGGCTCACTTGTACGGAGTGTGACTTGCCTCAAGGCGGAGGATGGGAAGCTCGCTCGTGCGTCTGTGCCTTGCCGCTCGAGGGCGCCGGTCGCGCGCTGGCCGTTGCCCACAAGGATGCGGGGGAGAGGCGTCTTGCCGCGGTTATCGCCGCGATAATCGCGACGTCTCTTGACGAGGCGGCAACCCTACCCGCCACTGATGGCTCGGCCCGCTTTGCCGCGAACGAAACGGATGCCATCTGCTTTGTGCCGGCGACGCCCGAGGCGTTCCGGCGCAGGGGCTTTGACCACATGGAGGCGATCGCGAGGTTCCTCGCCCTCTTTCTTGACTTGCCGTTGGCAGACGTTCTCGCGCGCGAGGACGCCAAGGACCAACGTAAGCTCGGTCGCGAGGGGAGAAAGGCAAACCTCGAGAGCGGCGTTATGGTTATCGAAGACGTCACGGGTTGCTCGCTGTTGCTCGTTGATGACGTCCTCACGACCGGCACGACGGTTCGCGCTTGCACGCGCTGCCTGCTTGAAGCCGGAGCGGCGGATGTCACCGCTTGCGCCCTCGCGCGCTCGTGGTGAGGTCCTGGGAGGTGAATTCACAGTCTCACCATGCCTAAGCTGCTATAATACGAAAGTCTCATTCAGGTCTGTGGTTGCGGGCCGGTGGGTCAGCCGATACGTTGCGAGCCAAAGGTGGCCAATGCGTTCGCCTGTCCCTGCGGGCGTGCGCCCGCAGCCGTCCCAAGTCCATGCCAGACGAGGGCAAAGGGATCCACGTAAGTCAGTCCGTGCGCGGGCTGGCGATCATGGCTCGTCCTAGAAGTAAGCCGCACCGTTCGTTAGATGAGGGGCTAAAGCTCCGCGGGCGAGAGGGCCACGAGTGGTGGATGCCGCGGCATCCAAAGCAAACGCTCCAGTGCGCGAGTGTGGGGTCAAATACCAGGTCAGCTGTCTGAGACCACTGACAACTTCCGGCACATGCCGGCCCAGTGGGCGCTCGCGCCCGAGATACGAGGAGACTCGATGAAACGCTCGTTGGCGGCTAAGCCCGTCCTCGCCTCCCTGCTTGCGGTGGCTTGTACCGTTGCCCTTGCTGGCTGCTCTAACCCACTCGAGGCGATTGGTGGAGCCTTTGCCTCACCCACGGTCGAAGAGGCCCGATCTCAGCGCGCTGCCGCCGCTACTCCGGCCGTCTCCTCTCCATCCGTTCTCGAGGACGGCGTCCTTACGGTTGGTCTCAACCGTTCTTCTTCAGCTCCCATGTGCATGACTGACCAGGCTGGCTCTTACCAGGGTTATGACGTGGACATGGCGTATGCGCTTGGCGACGAGCTCGGCCTTACCGTCAAGCTCGTTAGCGTTTCGAGCACTTCCTCCTCGCTTGGCTCTGACTGCGACGTCGTCATGGGTGAGACCTCGGGCCGTTCGAACGTGACCGTTGCTGGCTCCTATGCCGAAGACGCGATTGGGTTCTTCCACAAGGGTGACGAGACGGTTGCCTCTAGCATGGATCTTCACGGTAAGAGGATTGGCGTTCAGGAGGGCTCCTCTTCTGCCCAGTATCTCAAGCGCAGCGACCTCAACGCCACGGAACAGGATTTCCAGAACCTGAACGACGCGTTTGACGCTCTCGACCAGGGCATCGTTGACTACGTGCTTTGTGATGCGTTCTCGGGGGCCTTCCTCTCGGGTTCCTATGACGGCATTGCCTTTGCCGGCTCCATCAACGCCCCGTCCATGATTGGCGTTGGGGTTATGACTTCTAACACCGATCTTCAGATGGCGGTCAAAGACGCCCTCGACAAGATCTCCTCCAATGGGGTCGGCGACGTTATTCGCGCCAGGTGGCTCGGCGGTTTGAGCCCCTTGACGGATTCCTCGCAGATTTCTGGTATCACCCTTTCTGCCGGAACCGTCGAGGGGTCAGAGTCCGACTCCTCTGGGATTGAGGGTGTAACCTCGGGGATTCAGGACGGATCGACTGCCGGCGCCAATGCCGCTGACGTTTATTAATGCCTGATTTGTCTGTCTAAGCGTGCAATTGTTCGCTTGTGAAGGGTGGAATCGGTAACCGGTCATTTATTTTCTCGCGAACTTTTTTGTCGCGTTTGGGTATCTAGAGAGTACGGACGTCAGTCCCAAGGGCTCGCGTCCCCGGAACGTGCATTTTGGCTCTAGGGTTGGAGGCACTATGGACATCAAGGTATCCGGTCGCAAGGTTACCGTTACTGACGCGCTGCACAACTACGTTGACGAAAAGATCGGCGGGGCTCTCGGAGTCTTTGACATTCAGCCCATGACGTGTGACGTCGTCCTTCGAGTCGAGAAGAACCGCTCCAATCCCGAGGCGGCGGTCTGCGAGGTCACCGTGCGTGTTCGCGACAACGTGGTTCGCGTCGAGTCCGCTGATCCTGACATGTACGCCGCCATCGATATCGCCGCAGATAAGGTGACCCGTCAGATTCGTAAGTTCAAGACCAAGGTCATTGACCGTCGCCAGCGTACTCAGGGGCTGCCCGTCGCTCCCGTCTCGGGGGATTTGGCGGATCTCATCGAGGGCGATGACGACGAAGAGCTCGTTCGCGAGAAGGTCATCGATCTGCCGCCCATGAGCGAGGAAGAGGCCCTCGTTCAGACTGACCTCATCGGTCACGACTTCTACGTCTTCACGAATGACACCACTGGTCTTGTGAATGTTATTTATCGCCGCAAGAGCGGCGGATATGGAATCATTAAGCCCAAGATCGAGGAGCCGGATGAGTAGCGAGATTTCTGACAATTCAAACCTTCAGGCCGCGGGTTCTACGGAGCCCGCGGCCGTCGCATGCTTCGAGGCTGCGCCGGTCGCGGGGGAAGGGCCCGAGACCATTGCGCGCGCGGTTGGAGCAAGCTATCGCCGTGACGGCCAGTGCCGCATCATCGTGGACTCATGTGCGGACTTTGCCCCGGAGGTTGCCCGTGCCCTCGGCGTCGAGATCGTCCATTTCCCGTTCGTAATGGAGGACGGGGAGCACGTGGACGACCTCTGGCGCTCCATGTCGCCTCATGAGTTTTATGAGCGCATGCGTGCCGGCGAGCACGTGTCGACGTCTGCCGTTACGCCTGGCAACTACCTCGAGGTGTTCGAGCGTATGGCCAAGGACGGCATCCCTGCCGTTTACCTCGCCTTCACTCGCGGTCTTTCTTCGAGCGTCGACGCCGCCCGTCAAGCGGCTGACCTTGTCTGCGAGGCGCATCCCGGCTACGAGATGTACGTCGTGGACAATCTTTGTCCCTCCGCTGCGGCCGAGCTCTTGACCATGCTTCAGGTGGGCAACGGCCTCACGGCGTCCGAGCTTGTCGAGTGGGCGAAAGAGGCCCGCTATTACATCCAAGGTTACTTTACGCTCGATAGTTTTGATGCCCTCGCGCGCGGTGGCCGCATTCCGCCCGCGGCGGCGACCGTCGGTGGCAAGCTCGACATCAAGCCCGAGCTCTCCTATGACCTCAGCGGCGCCCTCACGCTTCGTGGCATGTGCCGCGGCCGCAAGAAGGCCCTTCGCGCCATCATTGCCGACTTCAAAGAGAACTACATTGGTGCGAGTGGTGTCGTCACGCACATGCCCATCGGCATCGTGGACACTGACGCCGAGAAGGACGCGCGTTGGCTTGCTGACCAAATTCGCAAGGAGCCTGGCTGTCGTGACATTTCTATCATCCACAGCTCCGTCTCGCCGGTCATTGGCGCGCACGTGGGCCCCGGTATGGTGGCGTGCGTCTTCTGGGGCAAGGATCGTCGCGAGGCCCTCTCCTTCACGGATCGCATTGCCCGTAAGGTCCGCTCAAAGTAACTGATCCCCACGAGGGGAGCCCTTGTTCATTTGCGGTCGTTTGCGCCGCCAGAAAGGAGCAGCATGACTGCAGACAAAAACCTCAAGGTCGCCTTCATCGGTACCGGCATTATGGGTGCGCCCATCGCTGGCCACATCATGGATGCTGGTTATGACGTAACCGTCTACAACCGCACCAAGGAGAAGGCCGATAGCCTCATCACTCGAGGCGCTTCCTGGGCGGATAGCCCCGCGGCGGCGGCCGCTGACGCAGACGTCGTCTTTACGATGGTCGGCTATCCCTCTGACGTGGAGGATGTCTACCTCTCGACTGACGGGCTCATTCGCGTTGCGAAGAAGGGCGCATGGCTCATTGACCTTACGACCTCTTCGCCTGCGCTTGCTCGCGATATTCACGACGCGGCGGAGGTCGAGGACAAGCACGCCTTCGACTGCCCGGTGACCGGTGGCGAGCAGGGCGCCATCGACGGCACCCTGACGCTCATCGTTGGTGCCAAGGAGGAAGACGTCGCTCCGGTTCTGCCCATCCTCGAGTCCTTCTCCTCGAAGATCTTCTATTTCGATGCTGCTGGCGCAGGGCAGACCGCAAAGCTCTGCAACCAGGTCTCCCTTGCCGGTTGCATGGTCGGCATGGCCGACGCCCTCGCCCTCGCCGAGCAGGGCGGCCTTGACGTGTCCCGCATGCTCGAGATGGTTGGCTCTGGCATGGGTGGCTCGCGTGCGCTCACGGGCCTTGGTCCCAAGGCCCTCGAGGGGGACTACAAGCCCGGCTTCCTCGTCGAGCACTTCCGCAAGGACCTTGGCCTCGCTATCGAGCAGTCCGAGGACCTCGACATCACGCTTCCTGGCGTCGAGACCGCCTTCACGCTCTACGACATGCTCGATCAGATCGGTGGCGGCCGTCTTGGAACCCAGGCGCTCACCCTTCTCTACGCCGAGCAGGCTGACGCCGTGGCAGCGGGTCTGGACTGGGGCAAGCTAGACACCAGCGCCTTCGAGCCCGACGACCATGGCCACGAGTGCTCTTGTGGCCACGACCATGGCCACGATCACGAATGCACATGCGGTCACGATCACGACGGTGACCATGAGTGCGCCTGCGGCCATGGCGATGGCTGCCACTGCGAGGAGTAGCGCGTGGGTGACGGTTTCGGCATCACCATCGTCAGCATCCTGTTCGCGGTCTTTGGCATCTTCATCGGGTTTCACCTCGGTGAAGATGCTGGAGGTCGCGTGAGGGGTACATCTGGCTTCTTCGCCGCCAATCTCGCTGCGGTTCTCGCAGGCTCCTTCCTGTTCATGGTCGTGTGGATGACGGGGTATGTGGTCCTCGGCATGTTTGCCATCGGTGCCATCGCGGGTGCAATCGCCGGGCTTAAGTTTGGCTATGGCGAGTCGGTTGGTCCATGGAAGTTCGTGGATCGCCTCATGACCCCCGAGGCTCGCGCTCGTGATCGGGAACGCGCCCGCGTCAAGCGTGCGGAACGCGAGCGAGCTCGCACTGGCGCGTCCGAGCCAGAGCTCATGAGTGTCGCTGACGACAAGAAGAAGGCTGGTAAATAGTCGTGCGTGAAATGGACCAATCGATTCCCGCGGCTCCTCAGGGCACGATTGCCGTGTTCATCGACTACGAGAACCTTGCTCTTGGCACTGGCAAGCGCAACCGTCGGGGCCATCAGGAACCAGGCCCCGCGCCGGACGTCAAGCGCATTCTCGAGCGTCTTGTCGAGAAGGGGCGCATCGTCGTGAAGCGCGCCTATTGCGACTGGCAGCGCTTTGAAGAGGCGGTGACGCCGCTGCATGAGTTGGGCATCGAACTGATCGAGATTCCCGATCGCGCCTATACGGGCAAGAACTCCGCGGATATCCGCCTCGCCGTGGACGCCATGGAGATGTGTCTCACCAAGAACCACATCGACACCTTTGCGGTTCTCTCCGGTGACTCGGACTTCTCGCCGCTTGTCTCCAAGCTCCGAGAGTTCAATAAGACCGTGATCGGCGTGGGCATGCGCGAGGCGACGAGCACCTTGCTCACCGAGGTCTGCGACGAGTTCATCTTCTATGAGGATATCGTCTCCGCTGGCGGAGTTCCCGCCTACGAGGATCGGGTCCCAAAGGAGAAGCTCGCCTGCTATAAGCTCATGTTGGAGACCGTCGACGCCCTCCAGCGAGAGACCGACAGCATCATTCGGGCGTCGCTCATTAAGGACACCATGCGCCGTAAGCAGCCACAGTTCTCCGAGAGGAGCTACGGCTATCGCTCTTTCACGGCGCTGCTGCGCGAGGCCGCGTCGTTTGGCCTCATTGAAATACACACCGACCCTCGAAGCGGCACCGCCGTTGTCGATGGGTTCTGCGAGTAGGGGAGGACCCGCATGACCGAGAAGACTACCACCGCGAGGTTTGGCGCCGGAAAGATTACCATGGTTGACCGCCTGATCGACGAGGTCTCCGGCCCCGTTCGTCGCGCTCGTCAGGAAGCTTCCCATACGCTCACGAGTATGCTTGCCGATGATCCCAACGCCCTTGGTGACAAGCTTCCGGCTGTTGCCGAGGCCATGGTCGACGCGCTGTTCCGCCCAGAGGCGCAGACGCGCTGGGAGGCACTTGACGCGCTCCGCTATATCGCCGATGTCGACCCCACGCTTGTCGAGGATTCCTACGAGGGCGCCGAGGCCTCGCTGTTTGATGAGAACAACTCTCGCGTTCGCGTTTCTGCCTTCTGCCTGATTGCACGTATGGGTTCAAAGTCCCTCGATGCTGCCGAGAAGGCCTGGCCTCTTCTCGACGAGGCCATTCAGTGCTATCACGGCGACCTTGGCTACCGCGACATGCTTGCCGGCATGCTTGAGTTCGTTCAAGGAGAGGCGAGCGATGAGATTAAGTCCGCCCTTGTTGAGCGCATTCGCTTTGACGCCGAGAACGGTAGGGGCTTCGTCAAGGACCGTTCTGCCGAGATCATCGCCATCGTTGACGGCAAGTAGGTTTCAGCTCTGTGAAGCCGTGCGCGCGCTTGCTCCGCCTTCAATCGTTCTTACGTAGAATCGCTTACGCAGCTAATAGCGGGTCGCTCCGCAATACGACGAGGGGGAATTATGGCCCATCAGGTAACGCTCATTCCTGGTGATGGCATCGGTCCGGAGATTTCTGCCGCCATGCGTGAGGTCGTCGAAGCCTCTGGCGTAAGCATCGACTGGCATGTCCAGGAGGCGGGCGCCCACGTCATGGAGGAAGAGGGCACTCCGCTGCCTGAGTGCGTCCTCGATTCGATTCGCGAGACCGGCACCGCCATCAAGGGTCCGGTCACCACGCCCGTGGGTTCCGGATTCCGCAGCGTGAACGTTGCCCTGAGGCGTGCCTTCGATCTCTATGCCTGCGTGCGCCCGTGCCTCTCGATGCCTGGCGATGGTAGCCGTTATGACGGCGTCGACCTCGTAATCGTTCGCGAGAACACGGAAGACCTCTACGCTGGCATCGAGTTCGATGAGGGTAGCGAGGGTGCTCGTTCTATCATCGATACCGTTGCCGCGCAGGGTGCCGGCATCATCAAGCCTGACTCCGCGATTTCGCTCAAGCCCATCAGCGCGAGCGGTTCCGAGCGCATCATTCGCTACGCGTTCGACTACGCTCGCAAGAACGGCCGCCGCAAGGTCACCGCCGTTCACAAGGCGAACATCATGAAGTGCACGGACGGCCTGTTCCTCCACACGGCCGAGCGCGTCGCTGCCGAGTACCCCGATATCGAGTTTGACAACAAGATTGTCGACGCCACGTGCATGGGCCTCGTGCAGAACCCCGCGGACTTCGATGTCATGGTCCTTCCCAACCTGTACGGCGACATCGTGAGCGACCTCTGTGCCGGCCTCGTTGGAGGCCTTGGCCTCGCGCCCGGGTCCAACATCGGTCTGAACCAGGCCATTTTCGAGGCTACGCACGGTAGTGCCCCCGATATCGCGGGTAAGGACGTCGCCAACCCCACGGCAATGATTCTCTCCGCGGCGATGATGCTCGATCACCTTGGCGAGAACGAGGCGGCGCATCGCATTCGCACTGCCGTGCGCGAGGTTCTCTCTGCTGGCGAGAGCGTCACTGCGGACATCAGGCGTGCCCTCACGGGCTCCACTGATGGTTCCGTTGGGACGCGAGCCTATGGTGCCGCAGTCGCCGCTCGTGTCGCAGAGCTTGCCTAGCGTCAACGTGGTGTCTCCAACATTGGGGTAGACTTGCCAAAGTATGTTTGCGCGGCCGGGTTTCGCACCCGGCCGTTCGATTGATTTGGAGTTTGCAATGGATGATAAGAAGTCTTCCGATAAGCATGCCTCGCAGGGCGCGCGCTCAGGCGGTGCTAGGTTCTCGCAGGCTCCTAAGGCTGCTGTCTCTGTCCCTGTTCAGATTCTTGCCGCAGGCGTCGTCGTCGCTCTCGTCGTTGGCTTGCTCGTCGGTCACTTCGTCCTCGGGGGCGCTGCGCCGTCTCCGGCGTTCCCTGGTGCCACGACGGTTTCCGAGGGCGACCTCGACCGGGTGATTGCCTCCTATACCTTCAACGGCAAGACTGAGACCATCACCGTTCGCGATGCGATCGAGTCCCAGATCTCGCTCGACTCCGCGAAGGATTCTGACGGCAACTACTCGCTGCCCAACGCCGACTCCGCCCTCGCCGTCGCTCGCAACCAGATTCTTGCCAAGCAGGCAGAGGCCGAGGGAATCACGGTCTCAGATGATGAGATCGGCTCCTATGCCGAGCAGATCCTTGGAACGTCCGATATCGCCTCCCTTGCGCAGCAGTACGGCTTGACCGAGGACCAGGCGAAGGAAGTCGTTCGCGAGAGCGCTGCCATGTACAAGCTCAAGGAGAAGGTCTGCACCACTCAGGCGGGTACCATCCCCGATGCCCCCACGGCTCCCGCCGAGGGCGCGGAGGATACTGCCACGAGCGATTACGGGGCTTACATCGTCAACCTCATCGGCGACGAGTGGGATGCCACCAACAACACCTGGGCGCGCACTGACGGCCCCTACTACGAGGCCCTGAAGGACGAGACCTGGACTCCCGATTCCGCCACGTACGCCCAGGCGCAGATCGCCTATGCCGTCGCCTATAAGCAGTATGCTTCTAACGCCACGGCGTCGAGCAGCGAGTGGACTGCCTACGTGAACGGCATCCTCTCCAGCGCTTCCATCCAGATCTATACCCTGGGCGCATAAGAGAGCCGTGGACCTTATCGTAAGCAGGTGCTTATTGGGCGAGCGTTGCCGTTATGACGGTGGCGCTCGCCCTTGTGCGTCCGTAGAGGCTCTCGTGCGTTCCGTGGAGGATGGGGGAGGACGCGTCGTTCCCGTTTGCCCCGAGGTCGATGGCGGTCTGACCACTCCTCGACCGCCTGCCGAAATTCTCGGAGATTGCGTTGTTACCGTATCTGGAGATGACGTAACCGCAGCTTATGTGCGCGGGGCGAGGTACGCCGCCTCTCGTGCGCGTGAACTCTCTTCGCCGCTCGCCGTACTCAAGTCGAAGAGTCCGGCTTGTGGCTCCGGAGTCGTCTACGATGGAACCCATACAGGGAGACTCGTGAGGGGAACGGGTTTTGCGGCCCGTGCTCTCGAAAAGGAGGGATTCATCGTGGTTGATGAGAAGATTGTCGAGGGTTGTCGTGCGAGCGTCGAGCATCCCGTTGCCATCGTCCTCGGAAGTGGTCTGGGTGCGCTCGCTGCCGCGGTCAAGCCCGTCCGTCGCATTCCGTATGCCGATATCGACGGATTCCCGGTTACGGCTCGCCCGGTTGCCGGGCACACGTTCGAGGCGACGGTCGGCACCATCGATGGAGTGCCCGTCGTCGTGTATCCGGGCCGCGTCCACCTGTATCAGGGCTATGATCCGGCCCAGGTGACCTCGCTTGTGCGCCATGCCTATAAGCTCGGCTGTCGCGACATTATCTTTGCCTGCGCGACGGGCGCCATTGCAGGTCGTGCCCATGTGGGCCTTGGCATGATCACGGACCATCTCAACCTTACGGGCACGAATCCTCTTATCGAGGACGAGGACCTCGCCTGCGTCGAGTCGCCCTTCGTCGGCATGACGGATGTCTACACGCCCTATCTGCGCAGTCTTGCCGCTGGGGTCGCCGCGGATAATGGCATCGACCTACAACAGGGCGTTTATGCCGGCCTTCTCGGACCTTGCTTTGAGACTGGCGCCGAGGTTGCCATGCTTGGCAGCCTGGGAGCCTCCTATGCGGGCATGTCCCTTGTCTGCGAGGCTATCATGGCCCATGCCCTCGGCATGAACGTCCTTGGCGTCACCCTCGCTGCCAACATGGCCGGCGAGGCCGGCGTCACGCACGATTCCGTTCTTGAGGTTGCCCACGATCACGAAAAGGACTTCGAGGCTCTCATCCGTGGCGTCCTCGCCCGCCTCAAGTAGGGAAGGGCTTGCCCCTTTGTACCTCTTGTTTTTTGATTGAGCCGCACCTTGTTGGGCCGTCTTGGCGGAAAGCCGGGGCGGCCTTTTTTCGTGGATTCCTTGGGGCAATATCCGGTTTTGCTGGGGCGATCTCCGGATTCTTGCTCTCAAACCTCGGCAAACCAAATGTTAACCAAATCAAACGGTTCACTATGGTTGACTCATGCAAAAGTTAGTCCCATACTACACAAATTAGTTATGTAGTTAGTAGTGGACAACTTTTGGTTAGAGGAGCAGCTATGGTTGCAGCGTCGGTCGCACAGCTTCCGCTTGCCATGGCACGCGAGGGCGAAGACGTCCGCGTCGTGAGGGTCAGCGGCAATACCGAGATGCGACGTCACCTCGAGAACCTTGGATTCGTCGAGGGTGCCGTGGTCAGGGTCGTAACCCAGGGAGGTGCCTCGGGGTCCATTGTGAGGGTTAAGGGAGCCCAGCTCGGTCTCGATCGCACCATCTGTATGCACGTGTTCGTTAGCTAATTCATCTATTCGCTCGCTTGGGATACGCATCGTGTCCGGGCGAATTCGCATCTAGTTGTCGTTTCAAGCCGGTTTGCCGGCAGAGAGGAAGAGAGGGAACAGGTGACTACGCTTAAGGACATGCCAGTTGGGTCGTCTTGCACGGTGAAGGCGCTTACTGGTGTCGGCGCCGTGAAGCGCCGCATTATGGACATGGGCATCACCAAGGGAGCCAAGGTGAAGGTCGTAAAGGTGGCCCCGCTCGGTGATCCGCTCGAGCTCAACGTTCGCGGCTACGAGCTTTCCATCCGCAAGGATGAGGCCGAGAAGGTCGAGGTCGAGCCCGAGTAGGCAGGGGTCGGCCTGGTGCCACCAATGCTCCGCACGAGCGGAGAGGCGCGGTCACGAGGGGATTTCCGCGCCCATCTGAAAAGGTCCGCCATAAGGGACCAGGGGGCCGACCCCGCCCCCAGCAACACATCAGGAAAGGGAGTCATGGAAGACCGCATGTATATCGCGCTCGCAGGAAACCCTAACTGCGGCAAGACCACGCTGTTCAACGCCCTCACCGGCTCGAACGGCTATGTGGGAAACTGGCCCGGTGTTACCGTTGAGAAGAAGGAGGCCAACTGGAGGAAGGACAAGCAGATTACCTTCACCGACCTCCCCGGCATCTACTCGCTATCACCGTACTCTCCTGAGGAAGTCGTCTCGCGCGACTACCTCATCAAGAACCGCCCGTCTGCCGTTATCGACCTCGTCGATTCGACGAACCTCGAGCGCAACCTCTATCTCGCGACCCAGATTCTCGAGTGCGGCCTTCCCGTCGTCCTCGGCCTGAACATGCTCGACCTCCTCGAGAAGAGCGGCGATCGCATTGACGTGTCCGCCCTCTCTCGCGTGCTTGGCTGCGAGGTCGTCCAGGTTTCTGCCCTGCGCGAGACGAACGTCGACGACCTCGTCAACAAGGCCGTCGAGGCTGGCAAGGCGGGTACCGCTCCGGCTCCTGCCCGCGTCTTCTCCGATGAGGTCGAGGCGGTGCTTGCCAAGATCGAGAAGGGCATCGCCGGCAAGTGCGACGTTTCGCTGAACCGCTGGTTTGCCATCAAGGTGTTCGAGCGCGACGCTGCTGCCATCGAGCCCCTTGGACTTTCGAACGCCGAGCTCGAGGCCTTCGAGGCTGACATCAAGGCTGTCGAGACCGCTCGCGATGACGACGCCGAGTCCATCATCACCTCCGATCGTTACGAGTGGATCGCGCGCGTCATGGACGCTTGCGTCGTGAAGGCCCCGAAGAAGCTCACCACCTCCGAGAAGATTGACAAGGTCGTCACCAACCGTGTCCTCGGCCTGCCTATCTTCGTCGCCGTGATGTTCCTCGTCTATTACATCGCCATCTCCACCGTAGGCACCGCTGGTACCGACTGGGTGAACGACAACCTCTTTTCTGATGGCTTCTTCGTCAACTCTGCCGGCCAGGAGCAGTACGAGGCCGATGCCGAGGAGTTCGCCGACAACCACTACGGCGATCAGATTTCCGGCTTTATCGCCGCTGCCGAGGATGACGGCATCGTGACCGAAGACGGTGCGACTGAGGTCTCCGACGCTGTCGATGCCCTTGCGGAAGACCCCGAGGATGCCGACTCCGAGGCCATCGTTGACGGCTTCGTTGCCTCTGCCGCCGACGTGACCGCGAAGGACGTTGTGATTACCGACGAGGACGGCAACGATACCGAGGACACCATCCCCGCCGTCACTGCCGATGACTTCCTCGCCGCTGTCGAGGCACAGTCTGAGGAGCCTGATCCCGCGGACTACGATGGCTATGTCCCCTCCATTCCCGGTGCCGTCGAGGGCTGGCTTGATGACGCGGGTGCGTCTGATGCGGTCAAGTCCCTCGTCATTGACGGCGTCATCGGCGGCGTCGGCTCCGTCCTCGGCTTCATCCCGCAGATGTTCGTCCTGTTTGTTCTCCTTTGCTTCCTTGAGGACTGCGGCTACATGAGCCGTGTCGCCTTCGTCATGGACCGCGTCTTCCGCCGCTTTGGCCTCTCTGGCAAGTCCTTCATCCCGATGCTCGTGAGCTCTGGTTGCGGCGTGCCTGGCGTCCTCGCCACCAAGACCATCGAGAACGAGAAGGACCGTCGCATGACGGCCATGCTCACCACGATGATTCCGTGCGGAGCCAAGCAGCCGATCATCGCCCTCGTCATGGGCGTCCTCATCGGCGGTTCTGACGGCTGGTGGATCGCCCCGATGTTCTACTTCCTCGGCGTTGCCGCGATCATCATCTCCGGCATCATGCTGAAGAAGACCAAGGCCTTCGCTGGCGAGCCCACCCCGTTCGTCATGGAGCTGCCGTCCTACCACTTCCCGTCCATCAAGTCTTGGTGGCTCCACATTTGGGAGCGTGTCAGCGCGTATATCAAGAAGGCCGGTACGATCATCTTCGCCGCTGCCGTCGTGGTGTGGTTCCTCTCTAACTTTGGCTTTGACAACGGCGCGTTTGGCTTCCTGGCCGACGGCGACGTCGAGAAGTCCCTCCTGAAGGTCATCGCCGGTTCCATCTCCTGGCTCTTCGCCCCGCTTGGCGCCGACAACTGGATGGCCACCGCCGCCTCCATCAACGCGCTCATCGCCAAGGAGAACCTGGTCTCGACCTTCGGAGTCCTGTTTGGTCTTGGTGACGCCACCGAGAACTCCCTCTCCATGTGGAGCGGCTTCGCTGGCATGTTCACGGATGCTTCCGGCATCATGCACGCCGGCGCCATGTGCGCGTTCGTTGCCTTCAACATGCTCGATGCTCCGTGCTTCGCCGCTATCGGTACGATTCGCAAGCAGATGGATGACCCCAAGTGGTTCTGGTTCGCCATTGCCTATCAGTGCGGCTTCGGCTGGGTTGTTGGTCTCATCATCAACCAGCTCTGGGAGCTCTTTGTCCTGGGTAACTTTGGCTTCTGGACCGTCGTGGCGTTTGTCGCGCTTGCTGGAATCCTGTTCATGCTCTTCCGCCCCGCTCCCAAGTACGACGGCAAGGACGAGCACATTCTCGACTCCCTTTCTGAGGCCGAAGCGACGCTGTAGCGGCTGGGGTATGGCTGGCGACGTTCGAGGCTCTTCGTAGCCAGCTCATCGCCTAGATCGAAACACGCTCGTCAAGTGCTTTGTGTAAGGGGCTGTGTGCCGCGATGGCGGCGCGCAGCCCCTTTGTTCCGTTCGTGCGAGCGGGTGACGCAATCGAACCCTCACGAATGACGTTTTTGCCGCGCGCGAATACAGCTTGGGCGGCGGGTATCATGAACCGTAACCTGATAATTTGGGAGGTTGCATGGGAAACGTCAAGGTTGGCATCATCGGAGCGATGGATTCCGAGGTCGAACTGCTTAAGAGCAAAGTAGAGGGTGCGAAGGAGCACAACGTCGCGGGGCTCGTGTTCGTCGAGGGCTTCATTGACGGGGTTTCCGTCATCGTCGTCAAGTGCGGCGTCGGCAAAGTGAACGCGGCCATGTGTGCCCAGGCCCTCGTTTCCCTGCTTGGCGCCACCTGCGTCATCAATACGGGCGTTGCCGGCTCCCTCGACAATAACATCGAGGTGGGCGACATCGTCGTCTCTACGGATGCCGTCGAGTACGACATGGACGTGACACCGCTTGGCTACAAGCCTGGCGAACACCCTGACCTGCATGTCATTGCCTTCGAGACGGACCGCTCCCTTCGCGAGGCCGTGCTTTCCGCGGCCAAGGCGCTCGATGACGTGAATGTCTTCGAGGGCCGCGTTTGCTCCGCGGATAGGTTCGTCGCTTCAGCTGAGGCTAAGGCCCGGATCACCTCGCAGTTTGGCGGTACGTGCTGTGAGATGGAGGGAGCGGCAATCGCTCACGTCTGCCATGTGGCTGGCGTTCCGTACGTTGTCGTGCGTGCCATTTCAGATAAGGCCGACGGCTCTGCGAGCGTTTCCTATCCAGAGTTCGAGGCGGCTGCTGCCAAGCACTGCGCTGGCGTCGTTCTTGCGGCGCTTCCTCTTATTGCTAGGTAGCAGCACGAGGACACTCGCTCCAATCCTTTGGCGCCCCGATGGCTCGTTGACCCTCGGGGCGCTGTCTTGTCCATTGCGCTCCTCGTCTTGTCCCTTGCGCTTCTCGATCGATGCCGGCACTTGGGGCGCGGAAAACCTCTACCAGCAGACACGTTCTGCGAGGCGGGTGAGCACTGCTTGGGCTCGGCGTACATCCTCGTGCGGCACGTATTCGTTGGGCTTATGGGCAAGCGCGAGCGATCCCGGCCCATAGCTCATGCAATTGTGATTCTGGCACGTGCCCGCTATGACCGCGGTGTCGGTGTAGCCGGTGAAAATGCCTACTTCCGCGGAAGTGCCCGTTACATCGGCGGTTGATTCAAGCAGCTCGGTCAGCAGGGGAGAGGCGGGGTCACGCTCGACGGCGGGGCGGTCCCCGGTGATGACGAATGAACCGCGACAGCCCTCCACCTCGCTCTCGGCGGCTGCAATCGCATCCTGTACGATTTTCGTTGCCGCTTGCGTGTCGCAGGGCGGGACCAGCCTCATGTCAATCCATACCTTGCACGAGTCGGGGACGACATACGGGCGATAACCGCCTTCGATCTGTCCAAACGTCACCGTTGATCGGCCAAGCTCGTCATGCGTGGGCTGGCTGCCAATCTCACGACGTATGTGACTGATGGCTACCGCCATGGCGGCGATGGCGTCCGCTCCTTTCCACGGCTGGCTCGCGTGGGCAGTTACTCCCTGCATGGTAAGTTCGAACCACGTGCGCCCCTTGTGAGCGACCTGAATCTGGGAGTCGGTCGGCTCGGTGTCGACAACCCATTCCGGGGCGCCGACCCAATCCTGTTTGATGGCGGCCTCGACGCCACGCATGAAGTCTTCCTCGTCGACGCTGCAGATGAGCGAGAGCCCTCTCCGTGGGAACTCGCCGGTCCTTGCCATTTTGTCGAGCGTAGCTTCGAAAGCGACCATAGCGCTTGCGAGGCCGCTCTTCATGTCGCATGCCCCGCGGCCGTAGAGGCGGTCGTCACGAACGAGTCCGGAAAGTGGGTCAATGTCGTCATCCCAACCGTCTCCGAGTGTGACGGTGTCCATATGGCAGATGAAGACGAGGCGGGGGTCATCGGTCGTGCCTGGGATGGTCGCCATGAGTTCCGTGCGGCCCGGAAGGACCTCAAGTTCATCGATTGAAACTCGTGACGCGAGCGATTCGGGGAGGTTGTCGATTCTCTGACCCAGCCAAGCTCTGATGCGACGCTCGATCTCGCCTTCATAGGCCCCCGGATCGGAACTGTCGATTTGTACGAGTTCGCGCGCGAGTTTCCAAGCAGCATCTTCGTTTGAGTCCATGGCTCCTCCTTTGGTATGCCTGATGCCATGGTAAGCCTAACCTGCGTTTTGGGCGATGAGGGTACGCTTTTTGGTCTGTGCCGGCGAGGAGGGCGTTGTTTGGCGTCGCCAAATCGATAAATCTGCCTTCTGGCAAGCGGTTGCGTTGTTCGATTGCGCAACAACGGTTGCTTGCTGACATACCGTTCACGGACCGCTATTCGTAAGCACATATAACGTCCGCTAACATTCTGTTCGGTAACCAAACCGTGTGTCATTGGACAATGACACACGGCGGCTGCCGGATATGTGTTCTCTTTCGTTGCGCTCTTGGCGCAGCTTCGATGTCATCTGTTGGTGGGGGAGGCTAAGCGCCCATGGAGGATGCGTTCGACCAGTCGTTGCCGCGGACGTTCGAGGAGTTCAATGAGCAGCGCAAGGCAAGCTTCATTCGTGTTAAGGACTTCAAGCAGGCCGGTAATCGCCTTGTCGGCTACCTTTGCAGCTATACGCCGCTCGAGATCGTGGATGCCGCGGGAGCTGCGGGCGTTTCCCTCTGTGGCACGTCTGATGAGGTGATTCCCGAGGCGGAGAAGGTCCTTCCCGCCAACCTCTGCCCTCTCGTCAAGTCGACGTTCGGCTTCGCGTACTCTCAGAAGTGCCCGTTCACGCATTTCAGTGACATCATCATTGCCGAGACTACGTGCGACGGCAAGAAGAAGATGTACGAGCTTCTGAACGACCTCAAGGAGACGTACGTCCTCCATCTACCGCAAGGACGAGACCGCAGCTACGAGCGCGAGGCCTGGTACGAGGAGTGCCGCCTTCTAAAGGAGCGTCTCGAGGATCTCTATGGCGTCGCGATTACGGATGATGACCTGAGGGCTGCCGCGGTGAGGCGCAACCGTCTCCGCGCCGCAAAGCTCGCGATGTACGGCCTCCAGGCATGCGAGCCTCCCGTCATGAGCGGCGTAGAGCTCATGAGCACGATGTTCGCGGGCACCTTTAACTTCGATGTCGACGCCTATATCGAGAAGCTCGAGACTGTGACTGCTGATCGTCGCGCTGCTTACGAGGCCGGCGAGCGTCCGATTCCGGCGGACGCGAAGCGTATTCTCCTCACGGGCTGTCCCGTGGGTGGCGTCATCAACAAGATCGGTCGCACTATTGAGGTGAACGGTGGGGTTGTCGTCTGCATGGACGATTGCTCCGGCGAGCGTACGGCTCGCATGATGGTGGACGTCGACGCGCCTGACATCCTGCGCGCGATCTCTGACCGCTATCTCCAGATCAACTGTTCCGTCATGACCCCCAACGAGGGCCGCATGGAGAACACGTTGGCGATGTGCGAGAAATACCACGTCGATGGAGTCATCGAGAGCGTGCTCTCCGCATGCCATACGTTCAACGTCGAGAGTGCCCGCATGCAGGCGGCTGTCGAAGGCGCTGGTATCCCCTACATGAAGATCGAGACCGACTTCTCCAAGGGCGACCAGGGACAGATCGACACGCGCATCGCCGCGTTCATCGAGACTCTCTAGGGGTGGGGGCATGTTCGGGATCGGAATAGACATTGGGTCCACGGCAACGAAGCTCGCCGTCATCGATGGTGGTGGGGACACCCTCTTTACGAGGCAGATGCCCACGGGTTTTTCGAGCGTGGACGCCTCGGACCGTGCTCTCGAGGAACTCCGAGTAGCCGGCTTTGATCCCGCCGATTCCGAGACGCGCGTGGCTGCGACCGGATACGGACGCATAGCCGTTCCGTATGCCGACAAGGTCGTCACGGAGATAACCTGTCATGGCGTGGGTGCCGTGAGGCTCTTCGGGCCCGAAGGTACCGTTATCGATGTCGGTGGCCAGGACACCAAGGTGATCACGCTTCGTGCCGGTCGCGTTGCCAAGTTCGCGATGAACGATAAATGCGCTGCCGGTACGGGGCGTTTCCTCGAAATCATGGCTGACAGGCTTGGCGTCTCGCAGGGGGAGCTCTCGCGTCTGGCTGCCGACGGCGAGCCGACGAAGATTTCGAGTATGTGCAC